>Ga0194039_1000019_pt1 | contig 99860 bp, 86 predicted proteins | sample JunL228m_MetaG_FD_148679 | JGI IMG/M metagenome (GOLD analysis project Ga0194039, IMG submission 148679) | Anoxic zone freshwater microbial communities from boreal shield lake in IISD Experimental Lakes Area, Ontario, Canada - Jun2016-L227-8m | ecosystem: Environmental > Aquatic > Freshwater >...
TTTGGAATGCCTCCCGGTGGGATGTCGATCCTCAAGAGCACGACAGGCAAGCCTGAAGGTCCCTATGTTCACGCAACCGATCCGAACAGGCCGCTGGTCGGCGGAATCGGGCCGACGAAGGATTCCTTCCTGATTGATCCGACACTCTTTGAGGATGATGATGGGAAGGTCTACTTTACCTACGGTCCGGGCAAGGTGATTGCACGGATGAAAGATGATCTCAGCGGCTTTGCCGAAGAGCCGCGCAGCGTTAAACTCGCTGATCCCGTTTATGATCCGGCAACGCGGCGCGACCCAGCCAATGATTTTGGGTTTGAGGGAGCGACGATATTCAAGGCCAATGGGAAATATTATTTCGGCTCAACAGACAAGGTGCATGGGCGTTACTCGATGTGCATGGGGATTTCCGATAACATCTATGGCCCTTATCATGGACGGCATGAGACTGTTCCCTGCAACGGTGGGTCCAATTTCTTCAAGGGGAAGGATGGTTATTGGTACACTTCGCTCTTTGGTGATGACAGCAGTGCTCCCTGGCGGGAAAAGCCCGGCATTATCCGCATTGATTTCGACAGCGATGGAAAAGTCATCGTCGCCAAGGAACAGCCTGAGTTCATTCTCCTAAAATAGTTTCTCACTCCGCACCCCAATGAACTCCCCACTGATTACCCTCCTCCTTATTCTTGGTATTGCCTCCTCCGGCTTTACTCAGCAGACCGCTTCCGAAACTGGCCTTCCACAAAAGTTGCAGGATCTGACGGCGAAAGTCTCTGCACTTCCCACAAATGCTGCTGCAGGTATTACGAAAGCGATGCTGTGTATTGCACTCGAACGGGCCAAGGCCTGCATTGATGCCGGGGATACCAAGGATGCGCAAGATCTGATCAACGATGTTGGGACAACTCTCACCAAAAATCCCGAGTCGCTAACCTCCCCAAGTACACAGACCAATACGATTAGCGTGTTGCGACCACCTCATGTGGTTGATGGAAATCCCTACATCGCAAGGTTGGTGGCTGGGGCGAAGGAGGATTTGGCAAAACCAGACAAACCCTTTGCCAAGAATACGCCTACAGTGAATACCTTCAGCGGCCTGAGCGTGGAGGGCGGGAGCCGTTCGGCGGGCGATGAAATGCAGGCCTGGTTGTGGCTCTTTGCAAATCCCGCGAGTCCTCTTAAAGGTGATCCTAAGGTTCTCGAGAGGTATCTCCGGGTTGCCAATGCCTATGCCGATGCCATTGATGTCCATGGAGGGATGTCTCTTGCAGGCACACCTTTGGTTGGGGCCCAAGGAAGCAAAGGAAATGAAAATGCACCCCTTGCTGGGCAGGGGATTTTCGATGATTTTGCAATAGCTCCCGCCTCTTGCGCTCTTCGTGAATTCGCCCAACTCTATCCTGGGCTTTTGCTTCCTTCCCAGAAGGCTTTGTGGGATCGAGCAATGAAGACTGGTGGTGCCGTGATGTGGCTGAAAGCGAAAGATCGGGAAGGAGTCTATGCAAATATCGATCTGGCATTGGCTTTCGAAATGCTGAACTTCGGGCTCTATCTTGACAATAAGGAGTATCTCGATAAATCCCGATTTCTCTATGAGGCTCAGGAAAAAAGTATCTACCCAGATGGTGCCATCGCCTATCTGGGGCATCAGAATGAGTCGGCAAATTATCATAATTCCGACACGCGTGATCTCGCCCGCATCTATGAGGTCAATCAGGATCCCAAAGTCCTCGAATTGCTGAAAAAAACCGAATGGTATGCCCCCGTGACATGCGGAAAACGGGGGGAATTTTGGACGGTTCCCTCATGGAAAGATACATGGAACGATGGAAATCCCATTTGGACGGGAGGTGAATCTGTTGCCGCACTGACAGGCAATCCCTACCTCCGTGGCCTCAATGATACTCTCATCGCAAGCCAGAAGGATCTCAAGGGATGGCCTGCAAGCCGTCTTAATATTTTCTGGTATCGGAATGATGTGAAACCTCTTCCTCTCCCTAATAACTACACGGTGATCGATAGGAACATCGTGGGACCTCGAGCATGGTATGGCCGCTTTAACTATGCCGCCTCCACCCGTCCCATCCCAGAAAATGAACCGGGACTGGCGACGATTATGGGGACGCAATTAACTGATACCAACGGGCAGGCCGGACAGATCCTCATGGGGGTTTATCCCAGAGTGAGACTGTCCGCAAATGAACTTTCCAAGAATGGCTCTTTTAACCGTCAGGCCTTTGCATGGCGCACTTACGGACTCAAATCTGCCATTGTCACAGGCCGTTCATTCAGTGCTGTTGCTGGCAGCTATCAACTCCAGCAATACCGCAGTTCAACGGCTGGCGATCCGGTTGATTGGAGTGCTCGGCAACTCTGGCTGGGACTTCCGGACCGGATCATTGGCTTGGTCGAGATATCCCCAAACAAGGATGGGGCTCAGGCCATTGATGTGGAGGGAGTTCTCAGGCTTGGATCTGGTGGCACTGTGAATGGCAAGCCAACGAAAATCATTTCCACAGGTACGAACTCCTGGAGCTACGGCGATTTGAGTATCACCCTATTTGGTCATAACTACTCGACAGTTCAGACGCCGGAAATTCCTTACCGCCTACCTAAGTTCCCCAATACAGAAATTCGTCTGTTTGACACAAACGGTGCCGTTGCCTCCCAATCACTGAACTCCTATCCTGCAACAACCAAGCAGTGGTTTCTGGTGGAAGTGCGTCCTGAATGGAGTAAAAAAGCGGATTCAGTTTCTATTGTTGACCAGCCAACTGGCGTCTTTGGTTTCCAATCTCAATCGGGGCAAAAAAAATTCGGAGTGCTCTACAATCCCACCGATTCCGTGCTCGAAATTCCTGCATCAGTCTTAGCTAAGGCAGATTCAAGCTCTCTCCATCGCTCCGATGAAACGGTATCTTCCCCTGTTCCAAAAAGTCTTATCATGAAACCGCAGGAACTCGCTGTGATGATCACCTCGCCGGAATCGCAAGATCATCTGAAAGGCTGGGATAGCCTCCAGCAGATGCTTTCTTCTTCGCTCGATCATAAATAAGACTCAAACAAACACCCCATGAAAAACACCCCGCGCACTCTCCTCTCAAATGCACTTCTGTTCTCCCTGCTGTTTGCTCCTCTAGCAAGAGCCGTATCCGAACCGCGTACTTCCGAAAGCGCAGTCACTCCGGTTGAAAAAAGCCGTCACAGTGACTTTATGCGCCAGATCAAGGCTGGGAACGGAGACTTCGGTTTTATTCTGCTGGGTGATTCGATTACGGATGGATGGCCAGGAAAAGGAAAAGAGACCTTTGCACAGTTTGCACCGTGGAAGCCCCTTGATCTGGGTGTCAGCGGCGAAACGACTGAAGAGGTGCTCTGGCGGATCATGAATGGTGAACTCGACGGATACCATGCCAAGGTGGTGATGATCATGATCGGCACTAATAACCTGGGACATTATGGCGACGAGAAGCCGGAGTGGGTCGCGGACGGGATCAAAAAAATCATTGCAACGGTTCGTCAAAAACAACCGCAGGCCAAGATTCTGCTCCTAGCCATCTTTCCCCGGTCGGCGACGGCTCAAGATGCGATTCGTCAGAAGGTGGATGCGACCAACAAACTGCTGCCTACCCTTGCTGATGACAAAAATGTCTTCTTCTTCGATGTCGGCCCCAAGTTCCTTGACCCGCAGGGGAATCTTCCAAAAACACTCATGCCTGATCTGCTACACCCCAACGCCGATGGTTACAGGGTCTGGATTCAGGCAGTGAAGCCAAAGCTCGAAGAGCTTATGGGGACTCCGCTCGCACCAGAGGCTGCGCCAACTGCTCCAGTCCCGACAACCACTGCTAAATAAAAACATCCATGTTCCCCCTCCACCGTACTCTTACGCTACTTATAGCGTCTCTTCTTCCTCTGCTATCGGGGTGTCATCAGCAAACGAAAGAAGCTCGCCAGACACTCGACCTCTCTGGTTCAGAGTGGAAGCTCTGGCAGGATCGATCTGCATCCTGGGAGAACGATACGCTTTTTCTCCCTCCGGTTGATTTAAGCAAGGTACCGGCAAACGCACCGACGGGAGGTTGGGAGTCGCTAGCCAATGGTATTCCAGTTACGGTTCCCGGAACATCCGAGGAGTTTCTGGGGAAGGGACTTGGACCAGAGAGCATGGTCAAGGGAGTGACCTGGTGGGTGCGTGAGTTCACGATGCCCGAGGGTTCCGACGGGAAGAAAATTCGACTTCAGTTTGATTCCGTGCGCCTGCGTGCCGAAGTCTATGTGAACCACAAACTGGTGGCCTATGATCTTGTCGGCAATACCCCTTTTGAGGCCGATCTGACGGGAGTGGTGAAGTCCGGGGAAAAAGTGCAGCTTGCGGTGCGCGTGACTAATCCCGGTGGAAATTTCGATTGGAAAGATGTCGATCCGTTCCAGTGGGGCAAATATCTCATTCCACTCGGACATGGGTTCAGTGGTGTAACGGGGGGAGTTCATCTGTTGATTTCCGATCCTCTCTTCATCGATAATCTCTACATCCAAAACACGCTCAAGAAAACGGATGTGACGGTGATCACTACAATAAAAAATACGACGCCGAACCCAGCCAAGGGGTCCATGGAACTTGTAATCACAGAGAAGGCAAACGGAGTCGTTGTTTTGCAGAAAAAATTGACGGATCTCTCTTTTAAGCCCGGCGAGAATCAAATCACCGCTCCCGTGAGTGTGCCTGATGCAAAACTCTGGGATCTTGATCATCCCAATCTCTACTCAGCGGAAGCCACGATTTTGCTCAATAATAAGCCTGTTGATGCCCTGGCGCAGACATTTGGTTTTCGCTGGTTTTCTCCTGAAGGAGTCGATACCGATGCGGTGCTCAGACTCAATGGGAAGCGCACGGTGCTGCGCACTGCAATCAGTTGGGGATTCTGGCCGATCAATGGCGTCTTCCCATCACCAGAGCTTGCGGAGAAGCAAATCAATGTCGCCAAAGCCTATGGATTGAACATGCTCAACTTCCACCGTTGCATCGGCAATCCGATCGTCTTTGACAAAGCGGACGAGATGGGCCTCCTCTACTTTGAAGAGCCGGGTGGCTATGTCTCCGGGAAGGATGATCCCTTTGCACAGGCACTAAGCAGGGAAAAACTTTTCCGTATGGTGAAGCGCGACCGCAATCACCCATCTCTGGTTATCTATAACATGATCAACGAGCAATGGGACAAGGGAGGTGCGGCGACAAATGCAGCCGTGTTTGATGTTCATCGCAAGGATCTTCAGGATGCCCATGCCATCGACCCAAGCAGGACGATTCTCTACACCTCGGCCTGGGCTGGCCGTGCTCCTGACCCCAGACAGGATCCGGCTAAAATGCATATGATGCCCTATGATTCTAAAGTCCATATGTATGGGTGGTGGGATTTTCACCGTGCCTCAGGACCCGATCTCTGGAGACAGGAGTTCTACAAAGACCCTAATCACCACTACGGTTATACGACAAATACGGCTGAGGTTGTTTATTGGGGCGAGGAGGGAGCGGTCTCGGCACCACCGCGACTGGGACTGATCGAGCAGGATCTCAAGGATGCACCGCGTCTTGGTTGGGACGGGCAGGTTTATCGGGACTGGTATGCAGCATTCGATTCCTATCTGACAACGAATAAACTCCGATCCGCTTTCCCGACTGTTGATGATCTCTGCAAAGCGATGGGAGTGGTCAGCATCGAACATCAGGGACGCAAGATCGAGGACACGCGCATCTGCAATGCCAACGATGGCTACGCCATCAACGGATGGGAGTCGGAGTTAATCGAAAATCATTCCGGCGTGGTCGATTGTTTCCGCAATCCCAAGGCCGATCCCTCGATTCTCGCCTATTACAATCAGCCCCTTTATATTGCGGTGAAGCCGCGCAAGCAGATCAGTTCCTTCCCGGGATCTGTCACTGTTGATTTCTATCTGATCAATGAGAAGGATCTAAAGGGAGCACTCACATTGAAAATTCGTGCAACGACGACCGATGGAATGGAAACTTTTACGAAGGAGATTCCTATCACTGCAACCGGAGGGGATGCTTATGGCCAGTTAATTGCTGAGGCAATTTCGATCCCCATCGAGCATCAGGCAGGCTTTACTACGGTGACGGCGACTCTGGTTGATGGACAGGGTGCTGAAAAAGCAACGGGGCATGATCAGCTCTTTGGCGCCGAGTGGAAGAATATCGCAATTGGAGGGAATGGGGCTGTCTTTGAAAATGGCTCGCGCGCCCGGGATTTTCTCAAGAAATCAAAGGGGATCGATGTGCCGCTTTTCGACGATACTCAGCCTAAACTCGACTGGCTGATCGTTGCCAAGTCTCCGTTCAATGAACCGGCAATTGTTCCCAAGGAAGTGTTCCTCCAGCCAGATGGAAAGACACCAGGCCTTGCAGTCAGCTTCTTCAGCGGAGAGGACTTCTCTAAGCCACTCTATCAGCGAGTCGATCGGAATGTTGATCTCAAGGTGCAAAATGGAGCTTCCCCGGATGCCCATTTCCCGCTGATCGAGAACTACTCCGTCAGATGGGAGGGTGTCATCGTGCCTCCTGCCGATGGTGAATACAGCCTGACGCTGAAGTATCGCAATGGCGCCCGTCTCTGGATCAACGGTAAGCAGCTGCTTGATGAGCAGAAGCCGGGTCGATCAGCCGCCAAACAGTTCAAGGTAGTGCTGAAGGGTGGTGCGTCCGTTCCGATCCGTGTGGAACTGATGCATAAAAACTTCGACACCCAGATGCAGATGCTTTGGCAGACCCCGATTCCCGAAAAGATCGCGGCGGATCAAATTCTTCAACGGGCGGCGCGTGACGGAACAACAGTGCTGATACTCGACCGTGCCGAGAACTGGCTTGATCCTCTTGGAAAGGCTGCTGGCATTCCGCAGGGCAAGGGGTTCGTACTCGGTGGGAGTTGGCTCGGCGGTCAATATTTTGTAAAAGATCATCCGATCTTCGCGGGGCTACCGGTGAACTGTGCACTCAACTGGCCGTATCAAAGTGTCGTGGGAGGCAAGCGCACGGCCCTTGATGTCAACGGCGGCGAGTTGATTGCCGGTGCTTACCACACCTGGCCGTTGCAGATGGGATCGGCAGTCTCGATTCTTCCGGTCGGGAAGGGGAAAGTAATCCTTTCCGGCCTCGATATGATTGATCAACTCGACAACCCCGATTCGGCCGCCGAGGTTGCTCGCAGACTCTTCTGCAACTTCGTCAACTTTGCAGCGCCGTCTCCTAAATAGCCATTCTTAGCATGAAGTTCCCCCCAATCCTTATTGGTTTCCTATCCTTGGGTATCGCAGTGGCCGACACCCCACGCATTCTGGACGACCCCGAGGCATTCATCAGAAGCCATCCCAAGCTTTCCTCCCAGCGCCAGTGGACGGAATTCGCAACTTCCGAACAGATCGCCCTCTTTTCGGGACCAGAGACAGTGTGGCCTTTAGTGCCACCTAGCGACTACGACCTGACGGGATTCGATCAAAAGCGCCTTTATTCCAAGGTGCCACCTCCGGGAATTCATCCGAGGATTCTCTTCAGTCCGGAGGATGTGCCGGTCATCAAAAAACAGCTGGAGTCATCGATTAATGGCCGCCAACTTCTGGCCCAGACGGATTTCGTTCTTTCGAAAACCATTTACAAATGAATTCCGATGAGGGGAAGATCTTCGCCAAGCTCTCTTCCGGAGATCTCTCTGGATTGGAATGGCTTATCGATGAGAAGACAGGGTTCATCCAACATTATTTCAAGGGATACAAACTCCAGGGAAAACTGACCCCTCATGCCGGTTATTTGCCGCGACTCATGGAGGCTGCCGCATTTCGCGCGTTGATAGACAACGACGAGGTGAAGGGAAAAGAGTTGGCTGCTGCAATGTCTAATTACTGGAAACTCAGAGAGCCTCTTATCGACAAGGTGAATGCTGATAAGGATTCACCTCCAGATTACTGGAGGTCCTATCACCAACTAGTCTCAGCTACCAATCTCGGCTTCGGTTACGATCTCGCCGCCAAGTGGATGACTTCGGAGCAGAGGGAACAGATGCGCCGGGTGATTGCAAAGGCGACCTCCGGAAAACTTTCGTATGGGGAGAACGGCCCGACCCGTTGGAGGGACACTAACTGGACCTCATGGGATCTCACCCATTTTTTGACCTCCCTCGCCATCGAGGGCGAGGAGGGATACGACCCGGAGATCCGAAAGGTGGCCTCCAAGACTCTCCGTGATTACCTGACTTGGGGCATCGATAGGACCGGGGTGATTTTCGAACCGAACGGTAAAAATGGTGGTGGGCTTCTTTTTGGCCTCACCTCCGGAGTCGCACTTGCACGGCGCGGCGAAAACTACCTGGGCCATCCACATCTTCGCAAACTGACTTCCGCTCAAGCGCAGGATGTCGTTCCCCAGGGAGGGATCAATGTGAATAATGGAACATGGGGATGTGCACCGTTCTGGGGGAATCTGGCTTCTTTCCTCAAGGCTCTCTACCCCGATGACAAATCAGCTGACTGGCTGATTCGTCAGGCCCGGCCTGATAATGAACGGACTCCGGACGCTGCCGTTGCCTCCGCCAAGACCCATCCCTCGCTCGATAAACTGGAGACGATTTTGATGACAGATATTTTTACTACTCTGGATTGGAAAGGATTCATGAACAAGGAAGGCATTTTAAAGCCCTCGTGGAATCGTGAAGATCTTCACCTTCCTAATGTATTCAATGATCCAGTGCATGGTCTCTTCGTGGCGCGAAGCGGCGACCAGCAGGACGCACTCTTCCTCATGTTCGAAGCCCGTCCTGATCTTCGTCATATTGGTCACCAGCACCATGACTCCGGACATTTCTATCTGGCTTCGGGTGGTGTCATGTGGGCTGTGGAGGCTAGTCCAAAATCTTCCTACTCAGCAGATCACAACACTGTTCAGATCGACGGTAAGGGACACTCAGATGTAGCTGCCGCACCTCGTGTCCGTTTTCTGGGAGTAGAGACTAATGGCCCACTCATTCTTGCCTCTTCCGACTTAAAAAACGCCTATGACTGCGGGTGGACCACTCCATCGCATTTTTCTTGGCATGACCCGGCGTTTGATTTTTGGAAAATCACACTGGAAACTGATCCAGATGTTGTGGCCCACTTCAAGGGAACACAGCATTACAAGATGCGGCTGTGGGGGGATGATTACACTCGCTCAAATTGGGGTCCAACGATGCGCATTGAGGGCAATCCGGTGAAGTTTGCATTCCGTAGTGCCGGTATAGTGAACGGCAAGCACCCCTATGCGTTAATAATCGACGACATCTCCAAAGATGGATCGTCTCATCAATACGATTGGCTCATGCAGGTGCCGTCCGGAACCAGAATGCTGCCCGCGCCATCACACTCCCAAGGTTCACCGGTTTCAGTCATCCTGACACGATCTGTCGGGCCCGGAGAGTGGGACCGTATGGAGCCTCTTGAGACACTTCCCAAAGGAACACCGGGACTGATGCTCTGTTTTCTCGGATTGGAAAACAGTGAGGCCAGTCATGCCTCGTTTAACGAGGTTGGAAGCGAGAATGCCCCAGTGAAGATTGAGCAACTTGCCGGGAGCATGGTCGTTGGCGGAAGTCCCTTGAAATCGAGGCTCGATGCCTCCCAAAAAGGTATCGATCCCTGTTTCCGAATTCTGCTGATCCCAGTGAAGGGTAGTGAGGCTCTGCCAACGGTGACTTATGATCCCAAATCGTCCGCGGCAACGGTTGATTGGCCGGGACAGAAAGATCGGCTTCGTTTTTCAAAGGAAGTTGATCAGCGAAGCCGGGTAAGATTGGAACGGCAATGAGAGGGAGACTGCGTGCCCGTGTTTTAACAAGTTGAGTAACAGAACTCAGGAGAAGATGTTCAGCATCGCGTCCAAGCGTACCGGTCGGCCTGCATCGGGGGCCGTTATGATGCGGCTCAGTTTGCCATAGTGGACGGTGACGGGCCGTTTTTCAGCGGGCGTCAGGATGACTTCGGTGAGTTGCCCGTTGAACCACTTCAGATCAATCCCCATGTTTCCTCTGGCTCTCAGTCCAGTGGCCTCGCCCTCCGGCCATGCTTCGGGAAGTGCCGGCAGGAGTTGGATTTCATAGTCGCCGGAGGTGCTTCCTCGTAGGTGGCTTTGCAGTAACATTTCCACCACGCCTGCGGTGTAACCGAAGTTCCCATCAATCTGGAATGGAGGGTGGGCGCAGAGCAGATTGGGATAAAGCCCGCCGGGATATTCTAAGCTGACTTGATTTGCCGGTACTGGATTGAAGAACTTTCCGATGAGGCGGTGGGCACGCTCCCCGTCATGCAGTCTGGCCCAGAAATTAATCTTCCAGGCAAGAGCCCAGCCGGTTCCCTCATCAGTTCGGACTTCCAATGTCTTTCGGGCAGCCGCAGCTAGTTCCGGGGTTCGCTCTGGCGTGAATTCGGATGCCGGATGGAGTCCGTAAAGATGGGAAACATGCCGGTGATGAGGTTCCCATTCGGTATAATCCCGATCCCATTCCGGGATCCGTCCCGAGGAGGTGATAGCTATGGGAGGGAGACGATCGAGGGCATCCTTCAGTTGCGTCAGGAATAAGGGATCAACTCCATCAAGCCTATCCGACGCCTCCAAACAGTTGCCAAACAGATCCCTGATGATGGAGAGATCCATGGTGGATCCCGTGGCAATTGCCGCCCGGAAGTCGTCCCCGAATCGGAAGGAATTCTCAGGCGAAGTGGAGGGAGCCGTTGTAAGATGTCCGTCAGGATGCTCGACCAGAAAATCGAGCAGGAATAGGGCCGCTCCCTCCATGACCGGCCAGGCACGATCGCGCAGGAATTTCAGATCCCCTGTGAAGAGAACATGATCCCAGAAATGCCTACTCAGCCACGCCCCTCCCATCGGCCAAAAGGCGTAACGCGAGGCGCTGTCGTTGCGCGACCCCGGTGTCAGGCCCACAGGTGTGGCTGAGCACCAGTAGTCGGTCTGATGATGGGCGGTCCATCCCCTGCAGCCATAGAGTTCCCCTGCCACATTTTCCCCTTCGACTTTTAGGCGTTCCACATAATCGAACAACGGTTCGTGGACCTCCGGCATGTCGCATGGTTCCGCGGGCCAGTAATTCATCTCTGTGTTGATGTTCAGCGTGAAGTTGGACCACCAGGGCGGTTGCACATCCTTATTCCAGATTCCCTGAAGGTTTGCGGGTTGGGAACCGGGTCGGCTTGAAGAAATCAGGAGATAGCGCCCGTAGTCGAACAGGAGGGCTTCCAGTTCGGGGTCGGTGCTTCCTTTGCTGCGGAGGTTCAATCTTTCAAAAAGGGAATGATTCCTAAGGCCCTCGGATGAGCGGCCAAGGTCGAGACGAACCCGGTGAAAGAGAGTGCGGTAATCCACCAGATGGAGTTGCTTCAATCGTTGCCAGTCGGTCGCCGCGGCTGTGAGAAGGGTTTGTAGCACGGCGCTGGAAGGATCCGCGGAGGTAATGCCCGTTCTGGTGTCGCCGAACAGGAAAAGCTCCGTTGCACCCTCCACAAGGAGCCCTTCATCGGTTGTGCTAATCAGCGCACCCGGTGCCACAACCCGGATTCCCGAGACAAAAGTCATTCCTCGATGGCCTGGGCGGTCATCATAGATGATTTTCTCCCCGGGCTTGACTCGGAACCACCCGACATGGAAGGGGGCTTCCCCTTCAAGGATCAGCAGCGAATCCTTCACCTGTAGCCTGTGGTGAAGAGGTGATGTCATGCCAATTCTGCAGTTCAACGCAGCAGGCTTGTTGACGCTCCATTTTAGCAAGAGGCATTGTGAGGGATGACTGACCAGAAGTTCCCTGGAGTGGCACACTCCATCCAGGGTGAATTCCGTAAAACCGGTTGCCGAGTCGAGATCCAGCCTTCTGGAGTATCCTTCGGGTTTTCCGCAAGCCGAGACAATGTCAATAAGGAGATCTCCGACCGGCTGGTACGCTTCGTTGAAACGCCCCGCCATTGAGTCAACGGTCAGGTCATGCGCTTCCCTCAGTTTGCCCTCGAAGAGCAGGCCCCTGATTTCGTTCAGGGATGACAGGCCGTTGGAAGGAATAGGAGCGGAAGCGCTACCTGACCAAAGGGAATCTTCATTGAGATGTATCCGTTCAGACTCAACGCCTCCGTAGAACATGGCCCCCAAGCGGCCGTTTCCCAAGGGCAGGGCCTCATTGAAGTGGGTGGCTGGAGTCTTAAATTGGAGGAGTCTTTGCATGGTTCTCGGGACTGATGATGGATTGAAAAGAAGCTTTTACGGTGAAAACAGTTTTGTATCTTAACACCGATCAAATCGTGGTTTCCAGATGCAAGCGGACTGGGCCCCATCTTCCACTGATTTTCTCAATTCCCCCCCATGCACATCATCTTCAGAACCGCATCGCTTGCCTTGCTACTGTCTGCATCCGTAATGGCTCAGACTCTAACGAATGCATCTTCATCATCACCGGCACCTGCTCCCACACCGGCTTGGCCCGCTCCGTTAAAACCGGAGACTCCTGTTTCTCCGCGGATTAACGGCCCTACTGTTTTTGGCGTGCGACCCGACTCGCCTTTCCTCTACTCGATTCCTGCCACTGGGGAAAGGCCGATGACCTTTGCCGTTGAGGGACTCCCTGACGGGCTGACCTTGGATGCGGCAAGAGGAAGAATCACGGGTTCCCTTGCCAAATCTGGCAGCTATAAGGTGACTCTGATTGCCCGCAATCCCAAAGGGGAAGCAAGACATCCATTCAGGATTGTTGTCGGGGAGCAGATTGCCCTGACTCCAGCAATGGGCTGGAATAGCTGGAACTGCTGGCATGGTGGAGTCGATCAGGAAAAAATGCTCCGTTCAGCGAAGGCGATGATTACCGCCGGTCTTGCTCAACATGGTTGGACCTATGTGAATATCGATGATTGCTGGCAGGGTATCCGAGGGGGGACAAATAATGCTCTTCAGGCAAGTTCGAGAAGGTTCCCTGATATCAAAGGGATGGTGGATCAGATTCATGACATGGGTCTGAAGGCTGGCATTTACCACACTCCATGGGTCATGTCTTACGGAGGGGGTTGCGGAGCGACTTCGGAGGATCCTAATGGTCTATGGGATCCTAAGACTCAATGGCCAAGCGGGCCCGGTAAAAATCCTCCCAATCGCAAGATGCTTCCCAAAGCAATCGGTCGCTACTCTTTTGTAAAACAGGATGCACGCCAGTTTGCCGATTGGGGATTCGATTATCTCAAGTATGACTGGAACCCGATCGAGGCTCCCGATGTAATCCTGATGCATCAGGCCCTGAGGGATTCGGGCCGGGACATTATCCTCAGCCTTTCGAATAACCATGAGAATACCCTTTCACGGACGATCAAGGAGGTTGCTCCGAACGCCGAATCATGGAGGACAACAACCGATATCAGCGATTCCTGGAACAGCATGAGTGGGATAGGATTTAATCAGCAGAAATGGGCCGAATATCAGTCGCCGGGACATTTGAATGATCCTGACATGTTCGAGATTGGTGCCAATGGCGGCGGAAAACTCAAGCGCCTAACTCCCGATGAGCAATACACCCATGTCTCGCTCTGGTGCCTGCTCTCGGCACCACTGCTGCTGGGATGTGACCTCGACTACCTTGATCCCTTCACACTCGGCCTGATCACCAACGACGAGGTGTTGGCCATTGATCAGGACGAACTTTGCAAGCCAGCCGTTTGTGTTTCTCCGGCAGGTGATCTCAAGGTGTATGTCAAGCAACTGGCTGACGGAACCAAGGCTGTGGGTCTCTTCAATACTGGAGATAAACTTGCAACGATCACGCTCGACTGGAAAAAGGCCGGACTTTCAGGCAAACAAATCATTCGCGACCTCTGGCGGCAGAAGGATCGTGGAATCTTTGAAGGCTCTTACAGTGCTGATGTGCCAAGTCACGGGGTGCTGTTATTGAAGAGTTTCCCAGAGAGGGTAGGGCTAGACTAGCTATCTCTTTCCTGTAAAAAATAAATCACCCCAGATGTATTCACTATCAATTCCGCTCCTGATCTTGACAGCCAGCTTGGCTTTTTCCCAGCAGACTAACACTCAAACTCAGGTTTTTCCCTCTCCCTCACAGGTCACAGCCCCTCCCACCCCTCCTGCTCCGCCAGAACCGCGTATCAATGGCCCCTCGGTCTTTGGTGTGCGACCCGGATCACCATTTCTCTATTCGATTCCTGCCTCTGGCGAAAGGCCGATGAAATTTGCTGTGGAAGGGTTACCCGAAGCTCTGACACTAGACGCAGCAACAGGACGGATTACCGGGATCATCACCAAAGCTGGAACCAACGCGGTGACTCTGATAGCCAAAAATGCCAAGGGGGAGGCAAGGCATCCCTTTAAGATTGTGGTTGGTGACCGAATAGCCCTCACCCCGCCGATGGGATGGAGCAGTTGGAACTGTTTTGGCAAGGAAATCTCTCAGGAGAAAATCATGGCGATTGCCAAGGCTATGGAAGCAAGTGGCCTTTCTCAGCACGGCTGGACTTATGTCAACATCGACGACGGTTGGCAGGGGCTTCGCTCCGGATCATCCCTTGCCATGCAGGGAAACATCAACTTTCCCGATATGAAAGGGATGGTAGATACTATCCATAGCCTTGGGCTCAAGGCCGGAATCTACTCGACCCCCTGGGTGACCTCCTACGCAGGATTCCCCGGTGGAAGTGCCGATAATGCGCAAGGTATCTGGAACAAGGGACACGGAATGGGAAAATTCCCCTTCGCCGAAGCCGATGCCAGGCAGTGGGCGGACTGGGGTTTTGATTATTTGAAATACGACTGGCATGTCATTGACCGTCCCCATGTGGCGGAGATGTCCGACGCCTTGCACAAAAGCGGACGAGACCTGATTTTCAGTCTTTCCAATTCAGCACCTTTCGCTGGAGCCAAGGATTGGGCAGAACTGGCTGAAAGCTGGCGCACTACCGGCGACATCTATGATGTCTGGGACAATGGTGATGCGAGTTGGCACTACGGTGTTAGCGAACTCGGATTCTCTCAGGATCGTTGGGCTCCTTTTGCAGGTCCGGGACATTGGAATGATCCCGACATGCTGGTGGTGGGACGGGTCGGTTGGGGAGGGAAGCAGAAGCCGACTCGACTCACGCCCGATCAGCAATACTCCCATATCAGTCTCTGGTGCCTGCTCTCAGCCCCGCTAATCCTTGGTTGCGACCTCACTCATCTCGATCCATTCACGCTTGGTCTCCTGACCAATGACGAAGTGCTGGCCATTAATCAGGATGAGTTAGGAGCGCAGGCTGTTCGTGTCGGCACAAACGGTGCCGTGGATTTCTTTTTGAAGCCGCTTGCCGATGGATCCTTTGCCTTCGGTGTCTTTAACCGGGGAGAATCTGCGGCCACAGTGAACCTTAAAAAATACCACATGATGGGACTGCCTGAAAAATCCAAGGCCCGTGACCTCTGGCGCCAGAAAGACCTTGAGAACTTTGGCAAGGAAACCGTGCTGACCATTCCCGGCGGAGGTGTGGTTCTGCTGAAAGTTACCTCCGTGAAATCCTGATCCGCATAATACCCGCGGATTTCCGCGACTCGACACCCTGCTCCCTTCCTTTCACAATTACGATTTCCCCAATCACCCATGAAAACCCCCTCATTCCTGCTGACCTTGCTTCTGGGAGCCGGATTCGTCTCGGCACAACAGACCACCCCTCCTGTCGCCGCGACGAACTCCGAACCGAGCGCCACCACCCCGACGGTAATGCCGACCCCGTCACCCGCCGCCGATCCGAACCATCCCGTTTCCTCAGTTCTGGGAGAGACCAAGGCACAGCGCGACGCGAGGATGGCCTGGTGGAGGGATGCCAAGTTCGGCATGTTCATCCACTGGGGGGTCTATTCAGTGCCCGCCGGGTATTACAATGGCCAACCGATCAAGGGGATCGGCGAGTGGATCATGAACAAGGGGAAGATCCCGATGGCGGAGTATCAGAAATTTGCCAAGGACTTCACAGCGGACAAATTTGATGCTGTGAAATTCGTCGCCACGGCAAAAGACGCTGGGATGAAATATATCGTCATCACCACCAAGCATCATGACGGCTTTGCCATGTTTGATTCCAAGGTGAACAACTGGACAATCGTCAAGGCAACTCCTTTTGCTAGAGATCCCATCAAGGATCTTGCCAAGGAATGCCGCAAGCAGGGAATGAAACTTGGCTTTTATTATTCGCAGGCTCAGGACTGGAATAACGGGGGGTCGGCTGCCGGAGGCAAGTGGGACAAGGCCCAAGAGCACAGCATGGACGAGTATGTCGACAAGACAGCCATTCCCCAGATCACCGAGATTCTTACCAACTACGGCCCCGATACACCTGCCGTGGTCTGGTGGGATACCCCGATTGACATGAACAAGGAACGCGCTGCCAGGATCGACGCCGTTATTCAGAAACTCCGCCCCGGTCTAATCCAGAACAATCGTCTCGGAGGTGGTACCAAAGGTGATACCGAAACTCCCGAGCAACACATACCAGCCCAAGGCTATCCTGGACGGGATTGGGAATCGTGCATGACGCTCAACGATACATGGGGATTCAAGAAGGATGACACTCACTGGAAATCCACGGAAACAATCATTCGGAATCTTTGTGATATTGCCAGCAAGGGCGGAAACTACCTCCTCAATGTCGGTCCCGATTCACACGGCGAGATTCCTGTGGAGAGTGTTAAAAGACTCGCGGAGGTCGGTGAATGGATGAAAGTGAACGGAGTTGCCATCTACGGAACCACGGCGACACCCTTCGGCGAAGAGCTTGGCAAAGCTGTTGAAGCAGTGGATGGCTACGGGAAAAAGCGTCCCACCTCCTCAGGGAATGTCTGGCGTGCCACGCAAAAGCCGGGTCACATCTACCTGATCATCTTCCAATGGCCAGCCATTGGAACTTTCACAACTCCTCCAATTGCCCAGAAAATCACTGCTGCAACCCTGCTTGCCGATCCATCGACCAAGCTCACTGTCACCCAGGATGAGAAAGGTGTGACGATTTCGGGACTTCCTGCGAAGGCTCCCGATGCCATCGCCTCGGTGATTGATCTGAGCTATTGATGCCATGAGACGCCTTGTCGGATTTATTCTCCCTCTGCTGGTTCTCTCGACTGCCGGAGCCGACGACCTCTATGTTTCGCCAAAGGGATCCGACACGGCGTCCGGCTCGAAGCAACACCCCTTTGCAACTCTTGGTCGTGCTCGGGATGCGGTCAGAAAAGTTTCCAAGGATCAGGATGTGACGATTTGGATCGAAGGAGGGGATTATTATTTTGATTCCCCGTTCCGGCTTGCGGCAGATGATTCCGGAACGGCGTCACACCCCGTTACCTACCGTGCCGTCGATGGCGAAACTCCGCGCCTTCTCGGGGGGCGATCCTTGGGGGCCGCTGATTTCCATCAGGTCAGTGATCCGGCGACCCTGACACGTATTCCGAAGGAACTGAGGGGTAAGATCGTTGAACTGGATCTGACGAAGGCTGGAGTCAAGAACGCGGGGTCTTACCCTGATGTCTTCCACGATCGGGGATTCATGGCCGATCTTTTTTGTGACGGACGCAGGCTTCCGCTCGCCCGTTACCCCAAGAAGGGCTACATGACCTTTGAGAAGGTTCTCGACAATGCCGGGGGACCGACAGATTGGAAGAATCCTGCGGTTTCCACAAAGAAGGTTGATCCGAACGGTCCCGGAGGCACTTTTCAGTACCGTGACGGCGATGCCGGAAAATTCGAAACTTGGAAAGGTCAACTTGATCGCGGTGTCTGGCTTCGCGGTTACTGGCGCGTCACTTGGGAGGTTTCGGGCATACGCCTTGCATCCATCGATACGGCTGCACACACGGCGACCTTCGCCAAGCCGATTGCCGGAGGAATCGGTAACAAGTACACTCGTCCTGCCGGGAATGGCCGCGAATCCTACTGGGTGATGAATCTCCTGGAAGAACTGACCGAACCGGGTGAGTGGTGCGTCGATTTCAAGGATCGGAAGATCTACTTTTACCCACCTTCACGACTCGGGCAATCCGAGATCCTCCTGGCGGACGAAGCGGCACCTGTTGTCGCGCTCGACGGGGCCTCCCATGTGAACCTCGTCGGTCTGACGCTTGAAGCGAATCTGGGCGATGGCATCCGGATCACCGGTGGAGAAGCAAACATGGTGGCCGGGTGCACAGTAAAGAACATGGACAAGTACGCCGTGGTTCTCGATGGCGGGAAAAACAACACTCTCCTGAGCTGCGACCTTCATCATCTTGGTGCCGGGGGGGTCTGGCTTGGTGGAGGGGATGAGGCTTCCCAACCGCGTGTTCCTGCGGGTCACCGCGTCATCAACAATCACATCCACGATTTCAGCGAGTTATCGCTTGTCTACGCTCCGGGCGTGAACTGCGGCTTTACAGGTGGAGGTGGAGGTGGTCATCATCCCGCCGTCGGGATGCTCGTCGCTCACAATCTCATTCACGATACCCCGCACGGGGGTGTCCTCTTCGGGAGCATGGACAGCGTCTTTGAGTACAATGAGATCTACCGTTGGTGCCTCGTCTCCAACGATCTTGGAGCCTTCTATTCCTACGATCTCCGTACCCGTCACTTCGGCAACATCACTTTCCGATACAACTTCATGCATGATTCCCGGATCGGAGACGGCATCTATTTCGACCATGATCACCCCGACATGAAGATGATCGGGAATATTGCCTTTCTGAGAAGCGATGGCAAACGGGGCACGGGATTCCTCTTGAAGCATGGCAGCATGGACAAGGATGGCGTCGCGCAGACCTTCGAGTGCCGTAACAATGTGGCGGTCGCCTGCAAGACCGGGTTTGAATTTGTCAGTATGCTGCCCCATCTAGGTACGATCGCAGACAATGTGGCGGTGCAGTGCGCTCAGCCCTTTGTCTGGCGTGCCGTTGAATCCGGAAAAACGACGGAAACAAACTCCTTTGCTTCAGGAAGTAACCTTGCCTGCGAATCCAACCCCGGATTCAAAGACATCGAAAAACTCGACTTCCGGCTGGCTCCAGACAACCGACTCCTGAAGGATCTGCCGGGATTCAAGGCCATTCCTGTTGAAAGCATCGGTCTTTACATCGACTCATACCGCAAGAAACTCCCTACTGAGGAGGAGCTCGACCGGGTCGGGGTTCATCATCCCCAGGATGGTGGCCTTGGCTACGACATTCTCGACCGACCCCATCACTGATTGAACTAAGTAGTCACCTCTTGCGAATGCCTTTATGAAATACACCAATCCCATCATCCCCGGCTTCCACCCCGATCCGAGTATCTGCCGTGTCGGCGAGGACTATTATCTGGTCAACAGCAGTTTTGAGTATTTTCCCGGAGTTCCGATTTATCATAGCCGCGATCTGATGCACTGGCGCCAGATCGGACATTGTCTAACCCGGGAAAGTCAGCTTCCTCTTACCGGAGTGAAAGCTTCGGACGGAATCTACGCACCGACGATCCGCTATCACGAGGGACGGTTCTACATGATCACGACCAACATGAATGGTGGCGGAAATTTTTATGTCTGGACGGAAGACCCTGCCGGTGAATGGTCCGAGCCGATCTGGGTTGCCCAGAAAGGAATCGATCCCTCGCTCCTCTTCGAGAATGGAAAAGTCTATCTGACAAGCAATGGGAGTCTCTGGGCTCCTGTAAGGGGTATCTATCAGTGCGAGATCGACATTGAAACGGGACGACAGTTGACCGAAACGAAATTTCTCTGGCCAGGCAACGGGGGAGCCTATCCTGAATCACCTCATCTCTATCATATAGGCGAGTGGTACTACCTCTTGATTGCCGAGGGAGGAACGGCGGAGGGGCATAGTTCGACGATCGCCCGTTCGCTTGATCCCTATGGCCCCTTCGAATCCTGCCCTCATAATCCCATCCTCACGCACCGAAGCCTGATGAACGAGATTCAGGCGACCGGCCATGCCGATCTGATCGAGGATCATCACGGTAATTGGTGGGCCGTTTTCCTTGGCTACCGCTACGGCGAATATTCCTGGCATCATCTTGGGCGTGAGACTTATCTCGCTCCCGTGGAGTGGACTGCCGATGGTTGGCCTGTGGTCAATGGCGGCAACAAAGTCACTCCGCTCATGGAAATCGATCGGCCGATGACCCCTTGTCCGGTGCCCGGAAGAGCGGAGTACGATGACTTCAATTCTGAGACGCTTGGCTTCGAGTGGAATCATCTTCGCAACCCTGATCCTGCCGACTACTCACTCACCAATCGTCCGGGTTGGTTAATGCTGGCTTGTGCATCGCCCACACTCGACGAGCTGGCGTCACCCTCATTTCTTGGTCGCAGACAGGAGCATTTTCATTGTGCCGTCACAACCCTGATCGACTTCGTTCCTACAAATGAGCAGGAAGAGGCGGGCCTGACTGTCCTCGCTGATAATAAACATCACTACGAGATTGCTGTCACGATACGCAGGGGAAACCTATGCGCCATCGTCCGCCGCCGCATAGGCACCCTTGTTGCTGAGGTAGCGTGCTCCGACCTTCCATCAGGCCCCATAGAGCTTCAGATTATTGCCGATCCCATTATCTATCGTTTCCTTGCTGGAAAACCCGGCAATTTAACAGAACTCGCCACTGGGGAAGTTCGCTATCTCTCCACTCAAGTTGCAGGAGGTTACACCGGCGTCTATTTCGGACTCTATGCCACAGCCAACGGCGTTAAGAGTCAGGCCGAAGCCTTCTTTGACTGGTTCGACTATAAGGTCAAGAAGGAAACCGAGTAGAGGAAAGGGTTACTCGCGACCTACACTCTTTCTTACTTCCCTGCCTGCTTCTGGTGATAGATTGTGAGACCCGTGAGGTCGATCTCCTTGCTCTTGAATAAAAAGCTAGTGAAGTAGCCGATGATCATTGCGGAGAAGACGAGGATCGGCAGTAGGAAGGCCCAGTGGATGCCGGTGAAAAACTTCACATAAAGTCCGAGGGCGATGCTCAGGATTGCCCCGCAGATCGCCCCTCCGCTGTTGGCGCGGATACTGAACATCCCCAAGGCAAAGATGCCCACAATGCCTCCGCCGAGTAACGAGGAGACAATATTCCAGGTCACCATGATCGACTTAAGGTTGAGTGTCGTGAGCCAGAGGGCGAGTAGCGTGGCGGCGGCACCAGTGACGAAGGAACTGATCCTCATCATCTTGAGGTTGCTCTGGTCGCCTGCTTTTGGGAACCAACGTTCGTAGAAATCAACCGTGAAGATCGTGGCAACGCTGTTCATGCTGCCTGCAACCGTGGCCATGGCACTTGCAAAGATGGCGGCGATGACGATGCCGACAGCACCGTGCGGCATCCCCTGAATGACGAAGAGAGGAACGATTTGATCAATGGTCGATCCTGCATCGAACTTCTCGGGGTGGGCATGAAAATAGGCGAAGATGGCCAGTCCCATGACGGTGACCAGTGTTCCAATGATGGCGCCGCAGGAGAGATTCATGATCGTCACCTTGCGGATTTCCGAGTCCTTGGAGGCGAAGATACGCTGGATCACGGCCTGATCTCCCGCCTGCCAGATCGTTTGCTCCAGAAAGACCCGGCTCATCATGACCCAGACAAGGGGAAACGCGAGATCCCAGCCCGTGATCGCAAAATCGAACTTGTGGTGAATCAGGTTGGTGTGGAGAAATTCACCCATGCCTCCGGGAAGTCCCGCAATACAGATCCAGATGATGGCAATTGGAGCCAGCAACTTAAGGGCTCCCTGAAAGACCAAAGTCCATGTAACCCCCTCAAATCCTCCCATACCCGTGTAGATCGTGGTGAGCACCCCCATGATGACGACGCTCCAGCGCACATCAAGTCCTGTGGTGGCGGCAATTGCAATGGAGGGGAGCACGAGCACGATGCTGGCTCGTCCAAATGTCTGAAACAGGATTTGGATGAAGCTGGCGATCAGGCGCAACTCGGTGTTGAAGCGCCGTTCGAGATACTCGAAGGTGGAGGTGATCTCCAGTCGGCGAAGAATGGGATAAGTGATCCTGGTATTGAAGAAATAGACGGGGACAAAGACTACAAGCGGGAAAAGCCAGACAAGATTGGAGGCGAAGGCCAGAGCAGGAACCGCCATGAAGCTGATGGCACTGGCAGCTGTGGCAAACATGCTGATACCGGCCGCCCACCAGACTGTTTCGCGGTTGCCAAGAGAAAATTCCTCCGCCGATTTCTGCTTGCGGAAATAATAGCCGATGTAACCGATGAATAAAAAATAGATCGCGATCATCAAATAATCGACCCAGTTGAGATTGCGTGCGGTGCGTGGGATCGAGACTTGCAGCAGGTCATGAAGACCTTGGCCACCGAAGATGATAAGATTCCCCGCAGTATCCCGTCCATAGGCTGAACCGTGGAGGGAGAGGGGTTGGCCTGCCGGAATCCATGCATCGGTGACGATGTGAAAGAGCAGGGTGGGGGAGTTCGGAGATTCCGAGAAAGCGAATGGAGTACCCTTGACACTCGAGCTGTCACCTCCGACAACGAGGATATGGGCCTGTCCCGAGGGAATCGCTGTAGCCCCGGCAAGTGCGGTGGGTAGATCGGCACTCCGCGACCATCCCGTGCTGGTGGTTCCCTCCGAGGGTTTGTAACGGTAGATCCAGACCTCCTTGGAGGGAGTAAAATTCGTTCCATTGGCGGTTTCCCTCCCGCCGATCACCTCCACCATGTCATAATGCCCCGTGACCATGGGGAGCACCTTGCCGCTTGCCGGCAGGGGAGCCAGCTGTTTCCATCCCTGATCGGGATGAGCGAGATCAAGGGAGAGCATTTCTCTGGAGGCTTGCTGGTCATTGGCCGAAGTAATACCTCCGACCACATAGAGCTTCTCTCCGGCAATGGCTGCTCCCGCCCCTGCAAGCGGCTTGGGAAGAGGAGGAAGCTCGGTGAATACGAGTTTCTCCCCGTCAAGTGAAACGCGGGTTACTCTGGCTGTCGGTCCGTTGGCAAGCAGACCTCCCGCAAGGATGAGGGTATTCTGATGAACGGCTGATGCGGCCCAAGCCCGTCCGTCCTGAAGAGGGAGATGTTTCCACTCCGTGCCATTTGGAGGAAGAATCAGGGCCTCGTTGATGATGACGCCGCCGTCATGGCTTCCTCCGAGTAAAAGCAAATGGTCGCCGAGCATCCCTCCTGAACTCCCCATGCGGTCTGCCGATGGGGGCGATGGAATATTGGTGGACTTGATGATCGATACCTGCGAGGGCTGACTCGTGGCATCGGCCAGTGCGACGGCAGGAAGGAGAAGCGCTATGATCAGCGGAAGAGTTAAGGAAAGACGGTTTGAAGAAGAGGGACTCATGGGTTGGAAATGGGGGGCAATAAACGAAAACACTATCTCTAGTTAAGCGAAGGGGAATGGTCAATACTCCCTCTTTGATCCGCAGTGCTTCACGACAATCCGCTTTCCTATTTTGCTCCCAAAAAGATTATGAGAAAAAACTGTTGACTTGGGCAAAATAATTTATATGATCGATGTCGTTCATAAAAATATGGAACTCTCCCCCAGTCGTTCGGTAGTCGAATCCCTTGTTCGTGACGCCCTGCTAAGCCGGATAGGTCGCAGCCAGCCCACCTCGCATGCTCCAACTTTGGAGGTTAACAGCTCCGCCCGGCACATGCATATCTCTCCCGAGAATCTGGAGATTCTTTTTGGCAAGGGAGCTGAATTGACCGTCCATAAGTGGCTTTATCAGGAAGGCCAATTCGCGTCACAACAGACTGTCACGCTCGTTGGTCCCCGCAAGCGGATTATTCCGAATCTTCGCATTCTCGGCCCCTGTCGCAGCCTCACGCAAATCGAACTCTCGATCACCGATGCGATTCAGCTCGGAATCGATATTCCAGTCAGAATGTCCGGCGATATCGAGGGCACGCCCGGCGGCTATGTGATGGGTCCCAAAGGAATGCTTGAAATGAAGAACGGCATCATTCGTGCCGCGCGACATGTTCACATGTCCCCTTCGGATGCGGATTTTTACAAGGTGAAGCATCTCGACAAGATCACGCTGAAGGTAACTTCTTCCGGTTGCACCACCCGTTTTGATGATCTTCTGGTTCGTGTTGACCCCAGTTTCAAGCTGGAAGTTCACATGGATACGGATGAAGCAAACGCCTGCGATCTTGAAAGGGCAACCAAGGTCGAGCTTTTTAAGGAAAACGCCGGATAGAATGCCGTCTTGGTTAACAGGAATCGTCACTTTTCAACCAAATCAACCCAACCCCAAATAAAAACACAATGAGCGAAGCAATCGGACTAATCGAAACTCGCGGCTATGTCGGCCTGGTGGAAGCCAGTGATGCCATGGTCAAGGCTGCGAATGTCAAACTAATCAAATCCATCCCTATCGGAGGAGCCTTGATCACAACCGTTGTTCAGGGGGATGTGGGCAGTATCAAGGCCGCCGTCGAGGCTGGTCGTGAAGCCGCCACTAGGGTCGGCAACCTTGTTGCCTCCCATGTGATCGCCCGTCCAGCCGCCGAGTTGGTCAAGTTTTTTGCAGCTTAACCCTCAACCTAGGAAATTAATAATATGGCTGGACAAGCACTCGGAATGATTGAGACCAAAGGTCTCACCGCGCAGTTTGAAGCAACTGACGCAATGTTAAAGGCTGCCAATGTGGAATTGATTGGATGGGAAAAGGTAGGCTCCGGAAATGTGGCGGTTTTTGTCCGTGGAGAAGTCGCCGCGGTCAAGGCTGCCGTCGAGGCTGCAGCGACTGCTGCAAGTTCGATCGGCGAGGTCGTCGCCGTCCATGTGATTCCTCGTCCCCATGATGATCTGGTTGGTCTTGGCAAATTCCTCACTGGGAAGACTGCCGTGCCAGCAAAGTAATCTATTGCAAGCTGAAACCAGCCCCCGACATCAACTGCTGTCAGCCGATGAACTGTTCCGGTCCATTTGGCGTTGATTCAGATTGTGAGTGTCGGGGGAGGTTTTGAGCCGATCATGAAACCCAGCCAAATTCTCGTTGCCAATATCGGCAGCACCTCGTTCAAGTTTCGCTTGATCGAGATGCCCACCGAACGCCAACTCGCCAGCGGCGGGATTGAGCGGATCGGTAGCAATGAGGCCCCTTTTGAACTGAGGATCGGCGACGAACCCAAACAGAAGGGAACCGGTTCATTTCCCGACTATGCCACGGCGATATCCTTTGTGGAAAAATCCCTTGGCGGATTCGATAGCCTTGCGGCAGTGGGATTTAAGCCCGTCGGTGCCCGTGATGTCAGCGGCACCCAGTTCATGGACGAGAGTGTGCTGAAGGCCATGGAGGCGTTCAACACCCTTCTGCCCGCCCACAATCCGCCGTACATCGCCGGCGTTCGTCTTTTCAACAAACTCTATCCCGGCATCCCTTGCATCGGCACTTTTGAGACCGCTTTTTACGACGATGTGCCCATGGAGAACCGTCGTTACCCCATTCCGTTGGAATGGGAGTCCAAATATGGAATCCGTCGTTATGGATTTCACGGAGCCAGTCATCGTTTTGTGACCCAGCGCTGCGCGGAACTCATGGGAAGAAAGGATCTGCGAATCATTTCCTGTCACCTTGGCGGAAGTTCTTCGATAGCAGCCGTTGTCAATGGCAAGGCGATCAACTCCAGTTGGGGGATGACTCCGCAGAGCGGTCTGCCTCAGAATAACCGTGTCGGGGATTTTGATTGCTTCGCCCTGATCTATCTGGCGAGGGATCTCGGACTCGGCCTTGATGTCGTGGAAAAGGCACTCTGCTCTCAATCCGGATTGAAGGGAATGTCCGGACTGCCGACGGGAGACATTCGGGACATCGTCGCCGCAGCAGGATCAGGGAATGAGGATGCCCGCATCGCCTTGAATGTCTTTACCGGTTCAGTGCGCAAATTCATCGGACAGTTTCTTGTGGAGATGAACGGCGCGGACGCCGTGGTCTTTACCGCGGGAATCGCCGAGAACAGTCCGGAACTCCGCGCGAGGATCTGCGACAATCTCGGTTTCTGCGGATTGGAACTCGATCAGGAACTCAATGCAGGCACCCGTGCCAGTGAGACCATGATCTCGACCTCCTCCTCGAAGATCGCTGTCTGGGTGATCCCCACCAATGAGGAACTCATCATCGCCCGCAATGCCTGGGCAAAAATCTCTGAAAGTAAATAAACACAACTCACAACCAATCAAACTCAACCCACCAACACACATGTCACAACAAGCACTAGGAATGATCGAAACACGCGGACTGATCGCACTCGTCGAGGCAACCGACGCGATGCTAAAATCCGCCAATGTCACACTCGTCGGCCCCATGACCCAGGTCGGTAATGCCATGGTCACGGTCTGCGTCAGCGGTGATGTAGCCTCTGTCAAGGCTGCCACTGAAGCAGGCAAAGTCGCCGCACAGAGTCTCGGTGAAGTCATCAGCACGAGCATCATCGCCCGTCCGCATGGTGACCTGGCCGTGGTTCTTCCAAAATCAAAATAAGACCCTTTCCCGATTCGGATGATCTTGGATCGGTAGAGTGTCTGATCACTCCCCTTCCATGGTAATCCGACTCTCAGAAGGCAACCCCTCCACCCATGATCCTCGCACGAGTAGAAGGCAACATCGTAGCCACCAAAAAGAACAGCAAGATGACCGGCACCAAATTTTTGGTTGTCCGTCCCCTGCTGATCGACTCCGCGAAGGCCACCGAATTAAAACCGGGCACCACCACCCTGGTTGCGGTGGATTCCCTCGGGGCCGGAGAAGGTGAAATTGTCCTGGTCGTGCAGGGAAGTTCCGCCCGACTCGCAGCCGAGGATAAGAACTCCCCCGTGGATGCCGTCGTGATTGGCATCGTGGATCAGGTTGAAGTAGCTAAATCAAGCGTCTACCGGGCGAAGTGACCCAAGCAATGACGATTTTCCCTCAGTAAACTATGGCAACTATCGACGAAAAAATAATAGGTCAGGTGGTGAGTGAAGTGCTCAACCGTCTTCAGAACCATCAATCCACCCAGCCAAAGCAAAGCGGAACATCTTTCGGTGTGTATGAAAAGATGGAGGATGCCATCGAGGCCGCAGACCGCTCCTATCAGAAACTCCGGACCTTGGGAGTTTCCGCCCGCAAACAGGCGATCGCCGTGATTCGAAAAATGTGTGTGGCCAATGCCGAGGAGTGGGGCACCATTGAATTCAAAGAGACAAAAATTGGCCGACTGGATCACAAGATTGAGAAACTTAAGATCTGCGGCGATTTGGTTCCCGGAGTGGAAATGCTCGAGCGCATGGCGTTCAGCGGGGACTTTGGCCTGACAATCATCGATTTTGCCCCATGGGGTGTCATAGGAGCCATCACTCCTTCGACCCACAGCGTGCCGACTCTCACCGGCAATGCGATCAACATGATCGCTGCTGGTAATTCTGTTGTCTTTAATGCCCATCCAGGAGCTGCCCAGTGCGCTGCCATGGCTGTAAAGGCCTACAATCAGGCGATCTTCAAGGAGATAGGCATTCCCGATCTGCTGGCCTGTGTTGTCAAGCCGACCCTCGAGACAATCGATGCGATGTTCAAACACCCCAAGGTGCGACTGCTTTGCATCACTGGGGGGCCTGCCATCGTCAATATTGCGATGAAAACCGGTAAACGGGCGGTCTGCGCCGGCCCTGGAAATCCTCCTGTTGTGGTGGATGAAACAGCTGATCTCAAGCGGGCGGCGGCTTCCATCATTCAGGGTGCGAGCTATGACAACAATCTTCTCTGTATCGGGGAGAAGGAGGTTTTTGTTGTTGAATCCGTGGCTGACAAGCTCATCGCCGAGTTGAAAAAGGCCGGGGCAGTTCAACTTGATGCAGCGCAAATCGAGGCTCTTGCCGCCAAGGCGTTTGTTTTTCCAAAGGGAGAAGGAGCCGGATGCCCTCATCCCGTTGTCAATCGCGATCTTGTCGGCCGCGACGCTTCCGTTCTGGCCAAGACCATCGGTCTCGACATTCCTGCCTCGACCCAGCTTCTCTTCGGCGAGACCAAAGCGGATCATATCTTTGTGGATGAAGAGCAAATGATGCCCTTCCTTCCGATTGTCCGCGTTCCGGATGTCGACACCGCGATTGCCGAGGCGATCAAAGCCGAGCATGGCTACAAACACACCGGCATCATGCACAGCCAGAATATCAGCAATCTTACCAAGATGGCCAAGGACATTGACACGACACTGTTCATCAAGAACGGTCCCTGTATGACGGGTCTGGGATTGGGCGGGGAGGGTTTTTTGAGTTTCAGCATCGCCACACCGACAGGTGAGGGGGTCACGACCCCGATGACCTTCACCCGTTCCCGCCGTTGCGTCATGGTCGAGAATCTCAATATGTATTAAACGCCTCATTCATGAGAACTGCAACCATCAGGGGGCATGTCACCTCGACGATCAAGCACGGTAGCCTGGAAGGCTGGCGTCTGCTTGTCGCCGTACCGGACAGCCCTGATGTGCCTCCACAGATTGTGATCGACAATCTCGGAGCCGGTATCGGTCAGAGTGTGATCATTTCGAGCGATGGCAGTGAGGCGCGTAAAATGGTCGGTGATGATCTTAGCCCGGCGCGTTGGACGGTACTCGGTATCGTCGATCCGGAAAGGAGCCTCGCCCTATGAGAATCGCAACCGTCATCGGGCGCGTCACCCTTTCTGTCCGGATACCCTCTTATCAGGGGGAAAGGCTTCTGCTTGCAACTCCGTGGAGAAAGGAAACTCTTTCCGGAACGGAGAAATACGATCCGGCGATCGTTGTTTATGACCAGCTGGGAGCAGGACTGGGACAACAGATCGCCATCAGCGAGGGGCGCGAAGCAGCATGCCCGTTTTCCAAGCCAACACCCGTTGACGCCTACTGCGCCGCACTGGTGGATGAAATCTTTTACAAGGAATAAACTATGAAACTGATCGCACAAAAAGAAGCAGAAGCCTTCGTCAAGACCGGGGCCAAGGTATTCAAATATAATCGCGAAATCCGGCTCACTCCGGGGGCAAAAGACATCTTCAGTGAATCTGATGTCAAACTGGTGTTTGAGGAAATCTCCACTTCCGAAGCTGTTCAACAACCTGCTACCACCACGGGTGCTGGAAATTCAGCAGACGAGACACTCTTCAACTCCAAGGAAGCGCAGTCCCTTAAAGAACAGATCTGCGACATAGGCCGGCGTATCTGGCTCCGCGAATATTGCGATGGCAACGGAGGTAATATTTCGGCCCGTTTGGGCGCCGACAGATTCCTTGTGACCCCGACAGGAGTGAGTAAGGGATTTCTGAAACCCGACATGCTCTGTCTGGTGGATGGCAAGGGCACCCAGTTGGCCGGCACATGGAAGCGCTCCAGCGAGTTCATGACGCATGCGGCCATTTATGAGACCACTCCTGCCGCCGCTTCGGTCTGTCATGCTCACCCCTGCAACGCAGGTGCCTTTGCTATCAAGGGGCTGCAACCTCCCCCTCGTCTGATTCCCGAACTGGAAGTATTTGTCGGAACTGTTGCGGTTGCCGAATACAAGACTCCCGGATCTCCAGAGATGGCCGAGTCGATTCGACCTCTTGCTCCCCAGCATCAGTCCATCATCATGGGCAATCACGGTGTGATCTGCTGGGGAACTTCCGTTGAGGATGCCTACTTCAAGATGGAGATTACGGATGCCTATTGCCGAACTGTGATTCTCGCCCAGTCACTCCCGGGTTCCAGTGCCATTTCCGGCGAGGGGTTGGGTGAACTTCTGACCCTCAAAAAGAAGATGGGATTACCCGATGATCGTTATGGATTGAAAGTCGCCGAACTTTCAGAGGTGGATCCATGGCAGGAGATGTGTGGCTCCAGGGGCTGCTCTTCACCGGTCACTCCATGGAATCCGATGACGATTGATGCCAAAGCTCCAAGCGATCCCGAAATTGATGCAATTGTTCAGCAACTGACCGATGCCATCATGTCAAATCTCAAGAAATAAGTATAAACCCCTGACTATTAAATTAACAAAATTATGAAAGTAGCAATCATCGGTGGTGGTGGTCGCGTCGGTTCCTGCGCGGCGTTTGCCCTTCAGTGTTCCGGCATCGTCAAGGAAATTATTCTCTTTGACGCCAACCAGGCATCCTCGGAAGGTGAGGCTCTCGATCTTCTGCATGGTGCTGCCTATTGCGCGGATCAAAACATCTATGCCGGAACTTATTCCGATTGTGCCCAGGCTGATCTTATCTGCATCACCGCCGGACTGCGCCGTAAACCGGATGAGTCCCGTCTTGATCTGATCAACCGCAATGTCACGCTGTTCCGCGGAATCATCCAGCAACTCAAGGAGGCGGGGCTTCGCAAAGATGCGATCCTTCTGGTCGTTTCCAACCCGGTGGACATTCTTACTCATCTTGCTTTTCAGGATACAGGACTTCCCGCCAATCAGGTGTTGGGACTTGGGACAGTATTGGACACCTCGCGCTTCTGCTCACTGATCGCCTCCTCATTAAAACTGCCTCCCACGCAGGTCAGGGCTATGATCTTGGGAGAACATGGCGACACAATGTTTCCAGTCTGGTCGTCCGCATCGGTCGATGGGTTTCCCCTGCTTAAATTTCCCGGCATCACGCCTACATTCCAAACGCAGATTTTTGAGCGCACGCAGAAGAGCGGTGCTGAAGTGATCTCCCGCAAGGGTGGAGCGGGTTATGCAGTCGGTGTGTCCATTCGTGAGGTGATCGACTGCATTGCTCTTGATCGCCAGCTTGTCCTGCCTGTATCCAGTCCTGTCCAAGGTGCCTACGGGATCCGCGATGTGAGTATCAGCGTGCCTACGGTTGTAGGTCGCAGCGGAGTGTTACAACATCTTGAACTGGAACTTTGGCCCAAGGAAATGCAGGCCCTCACTTCATCGGCAAAGGCCCTCAAGGATACCCTCGCAAAAATCAAGTAGGATTCTTTTAAACCACTCTAAGAAAGACCCTGCGGAGTATTCCGCAGGGTCTTTCTTATTCGGAGTGAGCGGTTCCCTCTCAACCCTTTTTCAGCACATTGGCTGAAATCACCAGGTCGGAGCCGATCCGGGTGTAAATGACCTTGCTGAGTCTGATAGGACGCCCCATCGATCGGTATCGCCCTGCCACGGCAGGGACACTTCCTCCTTGCACGATCGGGGCGATGTAGAATCGGATTTCATCGATTAGTCTTTTATCAAAGGCCTCGCCAAGGGTTCTCCCTCCTCCCTCGATCAGCACGCTGGAAATCCCCCGCTTGCCAAGTTCCTTGAGCACTGTGTGGAGGCTCTTTCCAGTGAAAACCAGGGTTCGCTCACGGTGCTTGTCTGTAAAAATCTTCGCATTCGGAGGGAGATCGCCGGAGCGAGTCCAAACCACACGCCACGGTTGGGGTGTTCCCTTTGTCAGTTTGATGCCTCGTATGGTGAGTGAGGGATCATCCGTGCGAACTGTTTCTCCGCCGACAAGGATGGCCTCAACTGAGGCTCGAAGCTTCATGGTCTCCTTTCTACTCTGCGCTGAAGTGATCCAGCGGCGGTGCGGAGGAGAATCAAGGTGTCCGTCGAGGGACATCCCCGCCTTGGCAATGATCCAGGGGAGCCGGGTTGTCTGAAGATGATTCCAGTGGGTGTTGAGTGCCGAACACCTTTCATCGAGGTATCCCATGACAACCTCGATACCCGCTGCACGAAGGACCCTTGCTGCCCGCCCCTGATGCCGTGCATCAGGATCGGTCGCACCATAGATGACTTTTTTTATACCTGCAGCAATGATCGCCTCCGTGCAGGGAGGGGTTCGGCCATGTGAACTGCAAGGTTCGAGCGTGATATAGATCGTGGCTCCTTGCGACTGGGTCGTCGTGACTTGTCTCAAGGCTTCGATTTCTGCATGTGGCATTCCGGCGGCATGGTGATACCCCTTGGTAAGCAGACGGCCATTTTTTACAAGGACGGCTCCGACAGCCGGATTGGGGGCTGTTTTTCCGATCCCCAGCTTCGCCTCCTCAATGGCCATCCGCATAAACCGCTCATCGCGAAAGGAGAGAGGTGGGATGATACCGTGCGATTTCATTCTTTTTGTTTTGCCCTGCTTTACCAGATCCGTCGAGGCTGTGTCATGCCCACAACAGAAACTTCGGCCTCTTTCCGACCCGGCCAGGAAATCACCCTCACTATAAACGATCTTGCATTTGGTGGTAAAGGGGTTGGACGGGTCAATGGTATCGCCTGTTTCGTTCACGGCGTGATCGATGGAGAAACGGTTCGGGTGCGCCTCATCAAGGTAAAAGCCCGATATATGGAGGCCATACTGTTGGAAATTCTGGAAGCCTCTCCACATCGGGTCGATGCCCCCTGTCCGGTTTTTTTAAAATGTGGCGGGTGCAATTATCAGCATATTGCCTATTCCCATCAGTTGGCCTTTAAAGAGAAGCAACTGGGCGAAGCGCTCAGGAGGTTGGGTGGCTTGGAAAGACCTCCCGTTGAAACCATGCTCCCATCACCTCAACCCTATCATTACAGGAATCGTATTTCGGTTCATTTCAAGGAAGGTGTGGTTGGGTTCTATGCCGAGGGTTCGAATCGCATAGTTGCCGTGGATCGCTGTCTGATCGCCTCCGAGGAGGTTAATTTAGGACTCAAGGAGCTGATCAAGTCGCGTCCTCAGACCGGGGATGCCCTGATCGGGGAAAAGAAGCGTTATGGGGGATTCAGACAGGTTAACAATGCCGTGGCGGAGATTTTGAAGGAGACGGTGAGGGCTGCCGTGCAGCCCAAGGAAGTACCTGGTGGATTGCTGATCGACGCCTATAGCGGGGCGGGATTCTTTGGTCATGAACTGCACAATCTCTTTATCAAGGTCATCGGCATCGAACGCTCGGTTGCCTCGGTTGCCATGGCTTCGCGACAGGGTGCTGTCAATGAGGAGTATCATGCCGGGAATGTTGAGGACCTGCTTCCTGATGCGCTTGCTGCCTGTGCTTCACAAAATATAGTGCTTCTGCTTGATCCCCCTGCCGAGGGTCTTGCGGAAGTCGTGACAGACGCGATTCTGGAGAACCCTCCATCCCGTATCGTCTATGTTTCGTGTGATCCGGCAACTCTTGCCCGCGATGCAAAGCGACTCTCGGAGTTCTATCGGCTCGTGCAAGTAACTCCACTCGATATGTTCCCGCAAACAGCCGAGATTGAATCCGTCTCGATTTTTGAACTGCTGGATTAGCCATTCACATTACTCATGCCCATGATTACACGACGCTTTGGAAGAACCGGTCTCGACATGCCCATTTTCTCCTGCGGGGGAATGCGCTATCAGCACAGCTGGAATGACAAGGAGGCGGATGGCATCACCGAAGAGGGGCAGGCTAATTTGGAGAACTGCATTCGTCGTGCACTGGATCTCGGTATCAATCATATCGAAACGGCCCGGGGCTATGGAACCTCCGAAGTACAGTTAGGCCGCATTCTTCCAAGTCTGCCAAGGAATCAAATGATCGTACAGACCAAGGTCGCCCCAGCCTCGGCGGAAGGGTTTCGTGCGACATTCGACCTGTCGATGAGGAACCTTCAGCTCGAGCATGTCGATCTTCTCTCCGTTCATGGGATCAATAACAGTGAGCTTTGGGAGGAGACGATTCGTCCCGGTGGAGCGCTGGAAGCGGCGCGGCAGATCGTGCATGAGGGGAGGGCAACCTTTATCGGATTCTCAACGCATGCGGGTTGCGATTTGATCGGTGAGATCATTGAGAGCGATGTCTTTGATTATGTGAATCTCCACTGGTACTTCATGAACCAAACCAACTGGAATGCGGTGGAGGCGGCGACGAGGCATGACATGGGAGTCTTCATCATCAGTCCCACCGAGAAGGGGGGCTGTCTGCACCAGCCCTCAGGGAAGCTAGGAAACCTAACTGCACCGCTTTCACCGATCGTCTTCAATGATCTCCACTGCCTGTTGCGTACCGAGGTTCATACCCTGAGTATCGGAGCCTCGAAGCCATCCGATTTTGACGAGCATATGAAGGTGCTGCCCCTACTCGCCGAGACTGGGACAGAAGCCTTGCTGCAGGATATTGCAGGAGGACTGGAGGCGGAGTTTTTAAAAATCAACGGCTGGCCCATGCCCTCTCGTTGGGATCAGGAGTTGCCTCCTTTTGAAAAAGTTCCCGGAGAGATCAATCTGCAGGAGATCATCCGGCTTTGGTCGCTTGACCGTGCCTTTGATATGCAAACCTACGGCAAGCTCCGTTACAACCTCCTCGGAAACGGTGGTCATTGGTTCCCTGGTCGGAATGCCGCGGAGTTTGACCAATCCGCAATAGCCGCCCTCTGCGATCAACTTCCGCCCATCCTGCATGAAGCGCATGATCGTTTTGGTGATACGCCGAGGAAACGGCTTCAACAGGAGTGATCCGCACATCCTTTGATGATGTCGACGATCTGATTCTGGCGGTGTGGATTGATTGGAGAGACGAATTGGCTGGCATTGGTGACACTGTATGAGCGAGGCCGTGGAGGGATCCCGATGCGGTCAAATCGGTGCTTCCTTAATTGAACCGATTCTCATTTCCATCCATGATTGATCGATGAAAGTCGCCGTCTTCAATACCAAGCGCTATGAGAGGCGCTCTCTTGAAGCTGCCGCCGAGGGGAGGGGAATTGATTTTTCGTTCTTTGAACCCAGGCTTGAGGCGCAGACCGCACCGTTGGCCAATGGACATGAAGCAGTCCTGATCTTCGTGAATGATGTTGCTGACCGTGCCGTGCTTGAGAAACTTGCGGCGGGAGGTGTAAAATTTCTGGCGACACGCAGTGCAGGGTTCAATCAGATTGACCGTGAAGCGGCCCGTGAACTCGGCATACAGCTTGCCTATGTGCCGGCCTATTCGCCGAATGCGGTGGCTGAGTTTACCATAGGCCTGATCCTGACGCTCGGACGCCATATTCATGAAGGCCACAACCGCGTGAGACGCGCCGATTTCAACCTGGAGGGACTCTGCGGGTTTGAGCTTCGCGACAGGACGGTCGGTGTCTATGGGACGGGTCGCATTGGAACGAATGTTGTGCAACTCCTGACGGGATTCGGGTGCAAAGTTCTGGCGTACGATGAAGAGCCAAATGAGGAGGTCATGCTCCGTGCTTCCTATGTGGATACCCGTGAGGAGCTTTTCAGGTTTTGCGATATCCTGACGCTGCATGTACCCCTGATGCCCTCTACCTTTCACTTGGTGGATGCCAATGCTCTCAAGATGATGAAGAAGGGGGTCTTTATCATCAATACAAGCCGTGGTGCCCTGCTGGACACCCCTGCCGTGGTGGAAGCCCTGAAGGATCGCAAAGTCGGATTCCTTGCCATTGATGTCTATGAGGAGGAGGCGTCACTTTTTTTCGAGGATCGTTCCTCGGATATCATCAATGACGACACTTTTGCCCGTTTGCTGACTTTTCCAAATGTCATCGTGACGGGACATCAGGCATTTTTGACAGATCGGGCACTTCGTAATATCGCGGAGACGACGATGCAGAGCCTGATGGAGTTTGCCTTGGGTCTTCCCTGTACGAATTCCGTGCCGCTTCCATAACGGAAAAATCATCGTCCACAACATGCACAAGGATCAAAGGAATGTCCGAAGATACAGGCAAGTGGTCAGGTGCTTCCGAAAAACCCTATTCCCTCAGGTCTTTTGCTCATTCTGAGTCTCATTTTAAAATTCGGAACATCCTGCGAATGATAAGACAATCGCTGACTTTTTTGCTGCTTCTTCTTTTGCTTTTCTCCGGTTGTTCTCCGGCGGGTAAAAGGGCTGATCTTGTCTTTATCAACGGCGCGGAACCGGAAACGCTGGATCCAGCTGTGATCACGGGTCAGCCCGAGGGCCGCATTGTGAATGCCCTCTTCGAGGGATTGCTTCGCTTTGATAAAAAAGGCCATGCTGTGCCGGGCGTTGCAGCTTCCTGGGAGATTTCACCTGACGGCCTCAACTATACTTTCCATCTGCGTCCCAATGCCCGATGGAGTGATGGAAAAAAAGTCTCTGCTGGCGATTTTGTCAACTCGTGGCAGCGCACCCTCGATCCGGCAACTGCCTCGGCTTATAGTTATCAGCTCTTTTCCGTCGTCGGGGCCGAGGACTTCGCCAATGGCAAATCAAAGGATTTTTCAACGGTGGGGGCAAGGGCGGTTGATGATTTGACGCTTCGCGTGACACTCAGACAACCGACTACCTATTTTCTCGACCTCTGCGCATTTCCCACGCTCTATCCGGTGCGCACGGATCTCATCGCCAAGTTTGGTGACGACTGGGTGAAGCCGGGGAAACTCGTCGGTAACGGAGCCTTTTTACTAGATGCTTGGAAGATTAACGACAGCGTTATACTCAAAAAAAATCCGCTTTATTGGGATCATGCCACGGTTCAGCTCCGTAGTATCCAGGTTCTGCCGATCAGTCAGGCCAATGTTGCCTACAATTTCTATGCGGCAGGACAGGCCGATCTCATAATGGACAAGGGCCTGGCCCCACCATCTCTTCTGGATGCTCTAAAGGTGCGCCCTGATTTTCATGCCGCACCATTCCTTGGATCCTACTTCCTGAGATTCAACTGTTCCAAGCCTCCCTTCTCCGATCCGCGCGTGCGCAAGGCATTCTCCATGGCACTGGATCGAAAGAGGATCACCACCAAGATCACAAGAGCGGGTGAATCGACTGCGCTGAGCTTCGTTCCTCCCGGCATACCCGGTTACAGCCCCCCGGGTGGATTGGCTGAAAAGGCCGATGAGGCAAGGCGTTTGCTGGCTGAGGCAGGCTATCCCGGTGGCAAGGGGTTTCCATTGACGACCTATCTCTACAGCGAGGGAGAGCTCAATGAAGGAGTTGCCGTGGAGTTGCAGTCGATGTGGAAGGAACAGCTGGGCGTGAGTGTTCAGCTTGCCCGGCAGGAATGGAAGGTCTACCTCAACTCTCTTGGCTCGCTGGACTACGGGATCGCCCGGTCCAGTTGGGTGGGGGATTATCCTGATCCCAATACCTTCCTCGACCTCTTTCTCTCGGGCAGCGGCAACAACCGCACCGGATGGAGTGATCCGAAGTATGACAAATTAATCAATGAAGCGGCTGCGGAGAGGAATGCGATCAAACGGTTTGAGATCCTTCGCCATGCCGAGGAACTCCTTGTACGCGAGGAGTCTCCGATTGCACCGATTTTCTTTTATGTCGGCATTCAGCTCTACGATCCCAAGCGCGTCGGAGGCATCGAGGCGAATGTGCTCGACGAACATCCGCTGCGTGAGATTTTCAAAACGAACATGCTCCTCCAGAACCATCCATCACAATGAAATCCACCTTCACCATTTCCAACTGCACCGCTCTGATCACGGGAGCTAGTGCCGGTCTTGGGGCCGAGTTTGCCAGGCAGTTGGCGGCGAAAGCCTCTCGGATCGTTCTAGTAGGACGCAGGGAAGATCGTCTGACGGAGTTGGCATCCTCGTTAAGATCGAAGAGGCCAAGCCTTCAGGTGGATTGTTTCAAAGCCGATCTGTCACTCGCATCCGAAAGGGGACGACTTGCCGCATGGGTGGTGCGTGATGAAATTCCCATCAATCTACTAGTCAACAATGCCGGTCTTGGGGATCTCGGCCCTTTTGACACGGCTCCTTGGGAGAGGCTCTCCCCAATGCTTGATGTGAATATCATCGCTCTGACTCATGTCACACACCTTTTGCTGCCGATGCTGAGAGCCGGGCAACCTTCTGCAATTCTGAATGTCAGCTCAGTGGCCGGATTCTATCCACTGCCGGAGATGGCCGTCTATGCCGCGACCAAGGCGTATGTGACCAGCTTCAGCGAGGCGCTCCGCATGGAGATGGCTCCAGAGGGAATCATCGTCACAGCACTCTGTCCCGGCCCTGTGCCCACAGAGTTCTTTAAGGTGGCAAGCCGTCCCGGTGAAACCATCCGCGCCATGGATAGAGCACATCCGGCCCTTGCTACGACGGCAGAGGAAGTTGTCAGGGCTGCGCTGCTGGGACTTGCTAAAGACAAGCCGGGCGTGATCCCAAACAAACTCCTCGCTCTCCTTGTGCGAGGTTCCCGCCTGCTTCCCTTTCCCCTGATTCGTACCGCCATCCGGATGGGTGCCGGGCCTAAGAAGCCGGTGAAGAGGGAATGATTAATATGGAACTCAGGAACTCAGCGGATTTTTCCAACGGATCTCTGGAAAGCGTGCGAAGTCGGTATCCGCTGTGTGGATGGTAGCACTCAACCGCATGGAGATGGCCGCGATCTGTGCATCGGTGACGAGGTTGCCACCGGTTCCTGCTCTTTGGAGGAGACGGCGGGCCACGGTCAGGTCTTCCAGAGTGGAGTCGATCCAGGAGACGGAGGGAAATGAAAGCCAGTTCTCCACGTGATCAAAAGCCAGCTTCACCGTGAGGGGTTTCGGAAAAGCAATGCGGTGAGTGCTGATTCTAACAAAGGCAAATAGAACCACGGAACAGAGTCCGATTTCCTGTTCCTCCAGCAGCAGGTTCTCCCACCAGTCCCTGGCTGCGGTGTGGTCGGCGCTGTCGGCGTTTAGCGCATGGAGCAGCAAATTGGCATCCGGGAGAATCACCGGGGCGTTTCCTGCTTGGCAGTGGATAAAGATCGGTATGTCTCTGCCTCGAGTTCATCTGCCAAATCGGTAAGTCGCACGGGATCGATCCCGGGCATGATCCCCATCGATACAGGAGGGAGGAGTTTTGGAAGTTCGCGGGATTTTGGTTTGAGTGCTGACCTTACAGCATCGTTGAGGATCTGCTTGAAGCTCTTTCTGGAGCGGTGGATCTCATCTCTAAGAATCCTCTCCACATCGGAATCGAGTGTCACTGTGGTTCTCATAAAAGGCATCAAAGCATCATTAATATCTGCTGTCAAGATGCGATCAGCACTGAACTCGTTGGGGTGACTGGGATATATTCATCTCTGCACAAAGATAGAGGGACTCTTAGTGAGGAGGCTTGATGCCTCTTCTTTCCTTCCCTACATTTCTGTCCTATCCCCTCCGTTCCATAGCTTGTTTTAAGATTCTTCTGGTTTAGTGGGGAAAACTCATCTCCCCATGAATGCGCAAAATTCGCCGGTTCCCACGAAATCTCCCGCTGAAATCTTGAAGGATCTCAAGGTTGATCCAGCAGTCGGACTCTCGAGTGATGAAGCCAGGGCACGCCTGCTAAGGGATGGTCCCAATGAGATCGAGGAGAAACAGTCCAGCGCCCTGATCGCCTTCCTGGGGTATTTCTGGGGCCCTCTTCCTTGGATGGTCGAAGCACCTGCCCTGATGGCGCTCCTCATTCGCGACTGGGTCGATTTTTCCATCATCATGTTCATGCTGATCTTTAACGGGGTGCTTGGTTTCTGGGAGGAGAGTGCCGCCAAAAATGCGCTGGCAGCACTGAAGAACTCCCTCGCGCTGGTGGCGAAGGTTCTGCGCGACGGGAAGTGGGATAATATTCCGGCCAAGGATCTGGTGGCCGGTGACATCATTCGCATCAGACTCGGGGATGTGATCCCGGCAGATGGAGTGTTGCTGGAGGGTGACTATCTCGATGTGGATCAGGCAGCCCTTACGGGAGAATCCTTGGCGGTGAACAAGTTACCCGGAGACACTGTCTATGCTGGCTCCATTGCGAAAAAAGGCGAGATGACGGCAGTCCTCACCACGACCGGAGGGAACACCTTCTTCGGACGCACTGCAAAGCTGGTTGCCACAGCCGGAGCAAAGTCTCATTTCCAGGCGGCGGTTGTTGGAATCGGAAATTTTCTGATCCTTCTCACGCTGGCCCTCGCCGCCATTCTGATCGTGGATCAGCTCCACTGCATGCGGGGACATTTCACGCAGCACAATCTCCTGAGACTGGCGGAATATGTCTTGGTGCTTCTGGTGGCGGCTGTTCCGTTCACGACCCCGGCAGTTCTCTCGGTGACGATGGCCATGGGTGCCAAGGTGCTGGCCACTAAAAAGGCCATCGTCTCGCGCCTTGATGCCATCGAGGAGTTGGCCGGAATCGATATTCTCTGCTCGGACAAGACCGGGACATTGACACAGAACAAACTGACTCTCGGCGATCCGCTTCCCTGGGACGGGACGACCGCCCAGGAGCTTATTCTCTCCGCCTCGCTTGCCTCCAAGGCTGAGGATAATGATCCCATCGATCTTGCCATTATGGCCGGGTTGACGGATCGCTCGGTGCTGCGAAGCTTCAAGCAGGTGGCCTTTGTCCCCTTTGATCCGGTGAGTAAACGCACCGAGGCAACCTTGGAGGATGCCTCTGGAAAGCAGTTTCATACGACCAAGGGGATGCCTGCCGTGGTGCTTTCACTCTGCGCTCTGGACGATGTCTACCGTCAAAGTATCGAGACTCAGGTATCCGATCTGGCAGCCAAGGGGATGCGCGCGCTTGGGGCTGCCCGCAGTGATGCCTCGGGGGCATGGCGGTTCCTCGGCATCCTGCCTCTGCTCGATCCGCCCCGTGTCGATTCAAGGGAAACCATCGCCCAGGCAAGGGAACTCGGCGTGCAGGTGAAAATGCTCACCGGTGACGATGTGGCGATCGCACGCACGATCTCCGGCGAACTCGGCATGGGAACAAATATCCTGCTTGCCACGGATCTCTTTGATGCCGATTCGAAGGATGGAGAGCTGACCGGTGACGGAGCTGCGAGGATCATTGCAGCCGATGGATTTGCCCGTGTCTTCCCCGAGCATAAGTACGGCATTGTGAAGGCACTCCAGACCGCTGGGCATATCGTCGGCATGACCGGTGATGGTGTGAATGACGCCCCGGCGTTGAAGCAGGCCGATGTCGGCATTGCCGTCTCCGGAGCCACCGACGCCGCCCGCGCAGCCGCAGCCCTGATCCTTACCGCCCCCGGTCTCTCGGTGATCATCGACGGCATCATGGAGGCGCGGCGTATCTTTGAACGGATGATGAGCTACATGCTCTATCGAATGGCCATGACGATTGCGATCATGTTCTTTGTCGTCTCGGCGGTCGTCTTCTACGGATTTTTCCCCCTGAGTGCCGTCATGATCATTGCACTGGCCCTTCTGGATGACCTTCCCATAATGACCATCGCCTATGATAACGCCACTGCGGCACCGAAGCCGGTGAAGTGGGACATGCCGAGAGTCTTCTTCATCTCCTCGGTATTGGGAATCTTCTCGGTGGTGGAAACCTTTGGCCTGTTTTTTGCCGCCCGGGATTTTCATCGGCTCGACCAGCCCCACATCCAGACGATGATGTTTCTGCAACTCGTCGCCGGGGGACATCTGATGCTTTTCCTGACAAGAACCACGCATGCTTTCTGGAAACCTCCCTTTCCCCAGAAAACGCTCTTTCTGGCGATTGTCGGGACACAGGTGGTCGCGGTTCTGCTTTGCGGATTTGGCGTGGGAAGTATCATTCCTTCGCTTCCCTGGAAGCTCATCGTCTGGGTCTGGGTCTATAACATCATCTGGATGTTCCTTCTCGATTTTGTGAAGCTTCTTATCTACCGCATGCTAGACAACTTGAATCTGTATGGAGGCATCTCCTTCCTGAACATGATCAGAATTCCGCTAGGCCCCTTTCAGTCCATGCATCGACGCCAGTAATTCCACCCAGATCCCATGACCAACTATTCAAAACTCTATCTCGCCAAACCGGGAAAAAGGATCCGGTTGTCGAAAATCGACCCGGCTAATCACGAGGGACTCACCCATCACGGACAGGCCGAGACCCGGCTCAAGAAACTACTCGGGCGGATCGTCGAACTTCAGGCCATGCTCTACGCTGAAAAAAAGCAGAGCCTGCTGATCGTTCTTCAGGGGCTCGATGCGGCGGGGAAGGATGGCGTGGTGCGTCATGTGCTCACGGGATTGAACCCGGAGGGAGTGAAGGTCGCCGCATTCAAGCAACCGACCGGCGAGGAACAGTCTCATGATTTTCTCTGGCGAGTGCATCCCCATGCCCCTGCCAGGGGGGAGATTGCGATCTTCAACCGCTCGCACTACGAAGATGTCCTTGTGGCAAGGGTTCACAAGCTGGTTCCCCCCAAGATCTGGAAACCACGCTACGGTATGATCAATGATTTTGAACGCCTTCTCTCCTTGGAAAACGAGACGGTCATTCTCAAGTTCTTCCTGCACATCTCGCCAAACGAGCAGTTAGCACGGTTTAAGGTCCGCCTCGACGAACCGGATCGCGAATGGAAGATCAGTAACAGCGACTATTCCGAAAGGGAACTCTGGGATGCCTACACCGATGCTTTCGAGCAGGCAATCCAACGCACCTCCACCAAGGAGGCCCCTTGGTTTATCATCCCCTCCGATCACAAATGGTTCCGCGATTTTGCGATTTCGCAAATCATCGTGGATACACTGGAAGGAATGCGCCTTGCCGCACCGAAACCAGAAGTTGACATCAGGCAGATCCGCAGTGAGTTCTCCAAAGCGGAAAGAAAACTTTCAAAAAAAGACCGGATCTCCGTTGCTCAAAAGGTGGTAAAAAAAGAGAAAGCCATCCGCAAGGAACCCGGTATCTCGACCTGGACAAAGGATTCATAGGAAAACGAAAAATGAAAGAGGGGACGGGTGTTGTCCCAGCATGAAGATGTCGAGAGTGCCTGATGCACGGGAAGAAAAATGATCTCTTGTGACATGCCCCTCGGGAAGTCATGGAGAGGTTTCTGTCATTCTATCGGAAAAATCCGCTCCTCAGCGCTTCATTGACGATCGCTACATGATCAGTGAAACTCTTCCCTGTGAAAAGTTTCACCCGATGGTCCACACGCGAAATTGATCCAAGGTCAAACGAGGCCTTTGCCTCGGCGATTGAGCTGATTGGTCCCGAACTCTATTCCGTTGAGGAGCGAATTTCCGAACAGTCCAAGGCTCTCGATTCCGGTATCGAGCATTATGTCGAATATGCCCTTGGAGGGAGTGGTAAACGGCTCCGACCTGCGCTGGCTCTCCTCTCGGGAGGTGCCACCGGGCGTATTGTTTCCGATCATGTCGATCTCGCCGTGATTCTGGAACTCATCCATATCGCCAGTCTTGTGCATGACGACATCATGGATGGCGCAGATCGTCGCAGGGACAGGCCGACTCTCAATGCCAAATGGGGAAATTCCCTCACGGTGCTGGTGGGTGATGTCCTCTTCTCCCATGCGCTGAAACTCTCGACCCAGTTTTCCAATAACGAAATTTCCCGACGCATTGCCGATGCCGCCGCCGATGTCTGCACGGGAGAGATACTCCAGACCCAACGCCGTTTTGATCTGAATGTCACCCTGGCAGAGTATTACCGGATGGTGCAGATGAAGACAGGAGCCCTCTTTGCTTCGGCCTGTGAACTGGGAGCTTTTCTGAGCGGAGCCTCTCCCGCCGTGATCGGGGCACTTAAGAACTACGGTAACAAGATAGGTATCGCTTATCAGGTGCTCGATGATTGTATCGATCTGGTGGGAGATGAGGAGATGATCGGAAAGACCCTTGGAACCGACATCGCCTGCGGCAAGTTCACTCTGCCTGTGCTGCTTCTGCTCCAGAACTCCACACCCAAACAACGGGATGAGCTTCATGCTCTGCTCCTCTCCGAAGAGGGGATTGCTCCAGCCCGACTCCTCGAATTGGTCACTACCCGGGGTGCCTTGGCCTCGACCATCATGGCTGCTCAAAGCTTGGTCAACGAGGCGGAGGCGGAACTGGATCTCGTCCAGAAGAATCGTCACGCCGCCGCTCTCCGCTCAATGACCGATTACCTGCGCGGAGTCCTCACATCCCTTGGATAAGATCGCTCCGACCTGCATGAGGGAATCTAGGTTTGAGGAACTCCCGGATTCGGAACTCCCCCGTGAGCGTCTCTGGCGGCATGGAGCCGCAGTGCTGAGCGATGCCGAGCTATTGGCGATCTTTCTTCGCACGGGTAAGAAAGGACAGAATGTTCTGACGATGGCGGCTCTTCTCATCAAAGAATGGGGAACTCTGCGCCGCCTTGCGGGATGCTCCCCTCAGGAGCTGGCCAAGGTTTCCGGGATCGGACCGGCCAAGGCCTCGGAGTTGAAGGCAGCTTTTGAGATGGGATGTCGGATGGCTCGTCCTGAGGCCGAGAAGATTCGTGTCGATAAGGCCGGTGTGATCTATGATCTACTGGCTGGGGAACTCCAATCCCTCCCCTATGAATCCCTCCGCGTTCTGCTGCTCGACACCCGGCACGGACTTCTTGATGAACGGGAAATCTCCAGGGGAAATCTCAACGAAAGCATTGCCCATCCCCGGGAAATCTTCCGCCCTGCCATAGCCAAGGGGGCGTATGCCATCGCCGTGGTGCATAACCACCCCTCGGGCGACCCCCAGCCCAGTCAAGCGGATCGCCGTCTCACACGACGCCTGGCCGAAGCCGGGACACTCTTGCAAATTCCGCTGGTCGATCATGTCATCATCGGTGCTAAACTGGGGGCCAATTCACCCTACTTCAGTTTTCGGGAAGCCGGTCTTATCTAAACAACAACTAATCCATCTACGAGTGATGACAACGATTCACCCATCCGCTTTTGTTGATTCCGATGCCCAAATAGGTGAGGGGGTCAGGATCGGGCCAGGGGTCATCATTGAGGCAGGGGCAGTGATCGGCGATGGTTGCAAGATCGAGGCCCGAGCGGTGATCAGCGGTCATGTCCGCATGGGGGCGCGGAATACCATCGGGCATGGTGCGATCCTGGGAGGTGATCCGCAGGATTTTGATTTTAAGCCGGGGACGGTGAGTCATGTGGAGATCGGTGATGACAATATTTTCCGGGAATATGTGACCATTCACCGTGGAACCAAGGAGGGGACATCAACCATGGTCGGTAACAACAACTTCCTCATGGTGGGAGTCCACCTCGGGCACAACTCCTCGGTCGGCAATCGCGTGATCATCGCCAACAACTGCCTGCTGGCGGGCTATGTTGCCGTCCATGACGGAGCGGTGCTGGGTGGCGGCTCCGTCTTCCATCAGTTCATCCGTGTGGGACGGCTCTGCATGGTGCGGGGAGGGGAGCGCTTCGGCAAAGATATTCCTCCCTTCCTGATCGCCTACGGGACGAATCTAGTCTCAGGCATCAACGCCGTCGGCCTGCGCCGCTCAGGAATCAGCTCCGAGGCGCGAATGGAACTCAAACGCGCTTTCCGCCTGCTCTATCTTGAGGGGCATAATCTCTCCCAAGCCCTTGAGGCGGCGGGAAAAATCTCATGGGGGCCGGAGGCGCAAAGTTTTTTCAATTTTGTCTCCGAGGCCAAGAAACGCGGTATCTGCTGGGTTGATCGTTCGCGTTTGGAAGGGATCGGCGAAGAGGAGTGACTCGAAGTCCTACAGCGCCCGCAGTGCAGCACCGTGGACTGAGTGGACGGGAACCCCATGCTTGGCTGCGGCCTCGGAGCAAGAGGAGAACTCGGGAGATTGCTGGATCACTTTACCTCCAAGCAAACCGACTTTCACAGTGATCGGTCCGTAGGGGGTCTCCACCGTGCGATGATGGCGATCGAGGATCAGTCGCTGCATGGCATGGCGACGGATACCGAAGGCCGTTGTGTGCCGGAGGATCAGCGTGGAGAGGTGATCGGCCAGTTCGGGAGCGCAGAGGACTTCGAGAATCCAGCCGGAGCGTCCTTTTTTCATCACGGTTGGAGTGAGGGTGGCATCAAGTGCTCCTGCCGTGAGAATGATTTCCAGTGCACTGGCGGCATGCTCGGGAGTGAGATCATCGAGGTTGCAGCGGAGTTCGACCACTTCATCCCGTGAATCTTTGCCCGCCGCCGTAGTACCAAGGATCAATCTCAGGGCGTTGGGTCGATTGGGAGTCTGCCGGGAACCAAGGCCATAGCCGATGGCCGAAACAGCCATCCCGGGCATCGGCTATGGCCTGGTTGCAAACTCCGCCACCAGAGCTGCACCCGTCGGGGTGATATGCTCCCAAGATTCCTCAACCTGACGGAAGGGGATGCCCTTGAGGATGGCCAGGGTTGCTGGAGCGGGGAGGGGAAACGAGCCATGGGCACAGTGGATCGTTCCCGTTCCTTCGATTAGGGAGGCGCAACTGACGGTTTCCGGCTTAAGGGAAACGAAGCCCGCACAGGCCGCCACGATGTCAGCGATGGAGTCCTCGGCACCGACTTCATGAAATCCGACGGTCTCGGGAGGCACTCCGTGAATCGCCCCCTCGGCCACGGCGATCCGTTGAAAGATGGACAAGGCGTGGCGTTTCACCTCGGCATCCAGCCCGCTCTGCTCCAGAAGAGCAATAATCCCGGCGTGATCACGACCATGAACATGAGCACGACTGTGAAGCACGATCGGAGGATTGGGTGGGTTTTTCTCATCCAGCTTCCGGTATACTGCCGTGGGTTTCGCATGCCCGTCATGTTCGTCAACACAGAATCTCCATCCGGTAATGCCGCCGCGATCTCCCCGTTCAAACCGGCATGTGGGAAGAGTGATCGGGAGTGAAGCGAGGGCATTCTGAAAGACGGATTCCTCCACACCCAGATCACGGAGTGCCGCCACGGTCATGTCACCGCTGATTCCGGCAAAGGGGTCGAGATGAAGATGTCTCATGGAGCAATAGGAGGGATTGTCAGATATCCTGATTCTGTGTCTGATCAGCCCATGCTCACACACCCGCCAGCGCGAATCAATCGCAGGGGAGGATATTTCGGTATCTGCCTGTTGATTTTAATGCTCTCTGGTGTGGCCGGATCCAAAGCCTCGTTTTCCGACACCACGAAGCCAAAAATTCCCACCATGGAGGAGATCAATGCGGCATTCGGCATACCCCTGCTGAGTACCGAATCTCTCTGGAGTGAATCCGATGCCACCGTGGCAGGACGGCTCAGACTGCCTCGGGAATCGCAAACGACCTATGAATCTGGTTATCGAAGCTATACGCAGACGACTCTGCTCGGGGCAAAGGCATTCTCGATCTTTCTTCAGGGAATCAACGGAAAAGTCGCCAACATCTCGTTCCTCTTTGCAAACAAGGGAGATATCAATGCGTTTGCCTCATCGAGTGATCAGGTGGGAATCGCGCGGGCCGCACAGCTAGCGAAGCAGACCAAGAGTTCTCAAGATTTTGTCAGTCCGCAGATGATCGAGGCATATCAGGCCGCGATACGAAAGGAGCTGAATGATCTGAGAACGAAGTTGGAGGGGCTCTTTGGGCCATCCAAACCCGCATTCATCGGCATCTATGCCAATATGCAGGAACGGGGTGAGCGGTGGGAATGGCAGGGAATCTCGTTTTTTCTAACGGCTCCCCGTAACGAATACATTGTGCTGAGGCTGCTTCCATCCTCCACCTTCGAGAGAACAGACGGGGATAGGATTGCATTCCAGGCCGCCAAGGCTCTTCTCCCGGCCCGTGTCAACCGCCGCCCCAACGGGGATGTGGTCATCACCGACCTACCCATGGTTGATCAGGGGCCGAAGGGATATTGTGTTCCTGCCACCTTCGAACGCGTCATGCGGTATTATGGTTTGCAGACGGACATGAACCTTCTCGCGATGGCGGGGCAGACCGGGGCCGGAGGAGGAACATCACTCTCCAATATCTGCAATGCGGCTTTCAACATTGTGAATAATGCCGGAGGAAGAGTCACCCAGGGGATGGTGAGTGTGAGGGTCAACGATATCGCCCCCTATCTTGACAAGGGGCAGCCCCTCATCTGGTCACTGTACAGTTCCCGGGAATTGAACCAGCGCGCCAATCAGCGAACCCGTGATCGCAGGAATGTCACGGATTGGAATGCCTGGAAGCAAAATCTGCAGACGAGTGCCAAGTCCACCGCAAACAGGCTTCCGACGAATGTCGATGCCCATGTCTGCCTGATCATCGGTTATAACCGCAATACCGGGGAAGTCGCCATCTCGGATTCCTGGGGGCCGGGTTATCAGGAGCGTTGGATTACTCAGGAGGAGGCCATGGCTGCGAGCATGGGGGCGATTTCCGTCATTGGCTGGTAAAAATAATTACAGCATCGGGTGGTCAAAAGGTGCTTGGTTTGGTAATCAGACACCTCACGATTCACTCCCTCCTGTCATCTCAATGTCCCAATCCATCACCCAACAAATTTCGACTCTCTACAATGTGGAGGGTTGGTCTGAGGGATATGTGAAAATCAATGATGCCGGTCATGCCGTGATGCGACCCCGGCGCAGGGAGGGCGAGGAGATCGATCTTATGGAATTGGTGGGAGAGGCGGGGGAACGCGGTCTTCATTTTCCCCTGCTGGTGCGTTGCCACGATCTGCTGCGCGACCGGGTGCGTCGCCTCAACGAATCGTTTGCCCGGGCCATCGAGGAGTGCGGATACAAAAACCAGTATCGCGGTGTTTTCCCGATCAAGGTGAACCAGCTTTGCGAGGTTGTTGAGGAGATTGTCGATGCGGGGCTCCCCTATCACTTCGGAATTGAGGCAGGGAGCAAGCCGGAGCTGATCGCCGCGATCGCCGTGCATTCCGATCCTGAGAGTCTGGTGATCGGCAACGGTTACAAGGACGACGAGTTTATCCGTGCGGCACTGATCGGCTTGAAACTGGGAAAAAAAGTGATTCTGGTTGTGGAGAAACTCGAGGAATTTCACCAGATTCTGGCCGTTGCCAAGCAGGTTGGCGTGACACCGATGATCGGTGCCCGAGTCCGTTTGCTTTCAAAGGGTGCCGGCAAATGGGCCACAAGCGGGGGGGAGAATGCCAAATTCGGACTCTCCACCGCGGATCTCGTCTCGATGAGCGATACGCTTCATACGGAGGGGATTCCCGACGCGCTCGTCCTGCTCCATTATCATGTCGGCTCCCAGGTGCCCGACATCGTCACCATCAACCGGGCCACGCGTGAGGCAGCCCGCTTCTATGCCAAACTCAGGAAGATGGGGCATTCCCTCGGCTATCTCGATGTGGGTGGCGGGCTTGGCATCGATTATGATGGCTCCCGGACAACCTTTGACAGTTCACGGAACTACTCTCTGCACGAATACACACGCGATGTGGTCTATAATATCATGGAAATCTGTGATTCGGAGCATGTGGAGCATCCGGTGATCGTGAGTGAAAGCGGTCGATTTATCGTGGCACCCCATTCCGTACTGATCATCGAATCCTTTGGTTCGATTGAAAAGGAGAGTCACAACGAGATTGTCACGGTTGACCCTTCCGATCCGAAGCTGGTGGCGGATATGATCGAGATCAGGACGGGGCTCAACGAAAAACGCCGTCTGGAGCATCTCCATGATGCCCAGCAGATCCGCGATCAGTCCCAGTCGATGTTTGATTTGGGACTGCTGGATCTTCGTGCCAAGGCCAAGATCGACACGCTCTACTGGCAGATCGCCGCCGAGATTGTCCTCCTCCATCGCGGGATGAAGCAGGTGCCTGAAGAAGTACGCGAACTGGAAGTCGCCCTTGCCGATCAGCTGCTCTGCAATTTTTCCGTCTTCCAGTCGCTACTTGATCATTGGGCTCTCGGCCAACTCTTTCCCGTGATGCCCATCCATCGTCTCGATGAGCTTCCCGACCGTAGCGGTACCCTCGTGGACATCACCTGTGACTCTGACGGAAAGATGGCAAAATTCATCGACTTTCAGGATGTGAAGGAGACGCTTCCCGTCCACCGGGTGAAGCAGGGGGAACCCTACTATCTCGGAATTTTCCTGAGCGGTGCCTATCAGGACATCATGGGTGATCTGCATAACCTTTTTGGCAGGGTCAACGAGATGCATGTCTTTCTCGATGAGGATGAGGATGCTGGCTACTATGTGGAGGAGATCCTGCCGGGAAATACAGTGGATCAGGTATTGACCCTTACCCAGTGGGATACCAAGGAACTCGCCCGGCGCATCAAGATTCAGGCTGATGCGGCCCTCAAAAGTGACAAGCTCAAGCCCAATGAAGCGATGCGCCTTGTCGATGAATACGAAAAAATGTTCCAGTCCTACACCTATCTGGACTTCACAGCCCGCCGTCCCAACGGATCAACCACCATCGCCTCATGAGAAATCGAAAGGCCGTTAGGCTGAAGACTGTCAGACTATTAGCCAGAACCAAAAACCACCCCAGACTTCTGACTTCTGACCGGAGAAAGACTGAATGTCATTAGCTTGCCGGAAATTAAAATACTCACTTCCTACTCCTTGTTCCTTCTTACCTAACACCCTTCAGCCTAAAACCCTACTCCCATGAGTGAATCTTCCCAACTGAAACATTCCCCCCTCGAATCTGCCCATGTCGCCTGCGGGGCTCGCATGGTGGAGTTCGGAGGCTGGTTCATGCCCGTGCAATATACGGGAATCATGGATGAGCATCGTGCCGTGAGATCCTCCGCGGGGATGTTTGACATCTCCCACATGGGCGAAGTCACTGTTTCGGGGGCTGGAGCACTCGCTTGGCTGGAGAGCCTGCTCACCAACCGTGTGGGCAAACTGGCGATCAGCCGCGGTCAGTATACGCTGATGCTGGATGAAAAGGGAGGCGTGATTGACGATCTCATTATCTACCGCACGGGTGAAAGTGACTATTTTCTCGTGATCAATGCGGCCTGTCGGGAGATCGATCTGGCGTGGATGCGGAGCCATCTCCCGGGTGATGGTACCGTTGTCTTAACAGATCTTGGAAATGACTACGCCGCCATCGCGCTTCAGGGGCCGGATTCTGAAAAGATCCTCAGGAGCCTCTATCCCGCATGTGAAGTGCCCCGACGCAATGGAATCGCCATGATTGCTGAAGCAGGCTCCGAAGTCCCTTCCCTTGTAGCCAGGACAGGATATACGGGAGAGGATGGATTTGAGCTGTTTGTCCCTGTCACTGATGGGGTGCCGCTCTGGAACGCCCTCATCGCAGCCGGTGTGAAGCCTGCCGGACTTGGTGCCCGCGATACGCTCCGTCTGGAGATGGGTTATCCCCTCAATGGTTCCGATCTCTCGCGTGAGCGCACGCCTCTTGAAGCCGGTTTGGGCAGATTTGTTTCGCTTGATGACCCTGAGAAGCCCGATTTCTTAGGTTGCGAGGCACTCAGGTCGCAACGCGGCGCAGGGCTTCCATCCCTCCTGACCCCGATCAAAATGACGGTTCAGGGACCTCCCTTGCGTTCCCATTATCCTGTATTGAGTGAGGGAGCCGTGATTGGCGAGACCTGTAGCGGGGCACTCTCTCCAAGCCTAGGGGAGGGGATTGCGATGGCCTACCTTCACCCGGATTTCTCCATTCCGGGAATTTCGCTGGAAATTGAGGTGCGTGGTCGCCTTTATCCCGCTACTGTGACCCCGCTCCCGTTTTATAAAAAGCCAACATTATAAGATCCCGTTTTACTCCACTCCACCCGCGCATCACATGAATGTTCCATCCGACCTCCGTTACGCCAAAACCCATGAATGGATCCGTTCCGAGGGTGGGACGGTCACAGTGGGCATCACTGATCATGCTCAGGCCGAGTTGACCGATATCGTTTATGTTGAGCCACCCAAGATCGGTGCCGAGGTGAAGGCCGAGGCAACCGCTGCGGTTGTCGAATCCGTCAAGGCAGCAAGCGACATCTACTCCCCTGTTTCCGGCATCGTGACGGAGGTGAATGAAGAACTTGCGACCAATCCCGCATTGCTCAATACCGACCCCTTCGGTCAGGGCTGGATTTATAAACTCACCCCTTCCGCTCCCGCCGAGATAGAGACTCTTCTCACCCCGGAAGACTACAGCGCCCAGATCTCCTGATGAGTACATCGGGAACTATCAACAAGGAAACACTGGATGCGGTCTTTGCCCGCGGGCGTTTCTCCCGCCGCCATCTTGGATCCCATCATCGGGGTGTTTCGGAAATGCTCGGGAGCGTTGGTTGCGGGACGCTTGAGGAGCTGATCTCGGCGACCGTACCTGAAGAAATCCGCACTAGGCGTTCACTCTCACTCCCTCCGGCAGCTTCGGAGGAGGAGGCACTGGCGGAGTTGCAACTTCTTGCCTCGCAGAACGAGTTGCGTCCGAGTTACATCGGCACAGGGTATTACGGAACATACCTTCCGGCGGTGATCCGCAGGAACATTCTCGAGAATCCCGGCTGGTACACGGCCTACACCCCGTATCAGGCCGAGATTTCACAGGGTCGTATGGAAGCCCTTGTGAATTTCCAGACCATGGTCTGCGACCTGACCGGTATGGCGATTGCCAATGCTTCCATGCTCGACGAGGCCACGGCAGCCGCGGAGGCGATGGCTATGTGCCATGATCTCAAGAATTCTCCCCGGTTCTTTGTCTCCGAGGGATGTCACCCTCAGACGATTGCACTTCTGCAAACTCGTGCGGAACCTCTCGGCATCGAACTGATCATCGGGAATCCCGAGGCGATTCCCGAAGCCGGTCTCTGCGGTGGCATTCTGCAATATCCGGCCACCGATGGAGTCATCAGTGATCCCTCATCCTTCATTGCCAAGATCCATGCTGCCGGAGGACTGGCTGTGGTCGCTACCGATCCGCTTGCCCTAGTGCTGATCAAACCGCCGGGTGAATTGGGTGCCGATATCGTGGTTGGATCGAGTCAACGGTTTGGCGTTCCTATGGGTTATGGAGGGCCGCACGCCGGTTACATGGCCGTGCGCGATGAGTTCAAGCGCCGCCTCCCGGGTCGCCTTGTCGGGATCTCCCGCGATGCGGAGGGGCATCCTGCCTACCGTCTGACCCTTCAGACTCGCGAACAGCATATTCGTCGTGAGAAAGCGACCAGCAACATCTGCACCGCGCAGGTGCTGCTCGCCGTCATGGCCTCGATGTATGCTGTCTATCATGGTCCCAAGGGACTTCGTGAGATCGCGGAGCGTATCCACCTCCATGCGCTCAAGCTCGCTGCCACACTCTCCAAGGCGGGATGGGATGTCGTTGAGGCCCCATTCTTCGATACCGTGCGGATCAACCTGACACCCACGGAGTCTGCCTCCCTTCGTTCCCGGGCGGAGAAGGCGGGGATTAATCTGCGATTCCTCGATGACACAGCGGTGACCATCTCCCTTGATGAGACGATCAGGATCATCGCGCCACTCGTGGAGTTTTTTGGCAAGGGGAGCGGCTCCACAGCGACCAATCCGCTTGCCTGGCAGACTCCCGATGAGCTGAGGCGCACGACTCCCTACCTCACGCATCCTGTCTTTAACTCGTATCATACCGAGACGGAAATGCTTCGCTACATGAGGAGGCTTGAGGCAAAGGATCTCTCCTTGACCACCTCGATGATCCCGCTTGGATCATGCACGATGAAGCTCAATGCCACGGCAGAGATGCTTCCCGTGACTTGGGAGACCATCGGATCACTCCACCCCTTCATCCCGCCGTCGCAGGCTCAGGGATACGCAAAGATATTTACCCAGTTGGAATCATGGCTGGCCGAGATAACAGGATTCCATGCCGTCTCTCTCCAACCAAATGCAGGATCCCAGGGGGAATATGCCGGCCTGCTTGTCATCCGCGCCTACCACCGCTCTCGCGGTGATGCCCATCGCACCGTCTGCCTTATTCCCGTCTCCGCTCATGGAACCAATCCCGCCAGTGCCGCCATGGCCGGCATGGAGATCGTCGGAGTTTCCTGTGATGCCGAAGGGAATATAGACATTGTCGATCTAAAGGCCAAAATTGCGCTCCACCGCGACCGTCTTGCGGCACTCATGGTCACCTATCCATCGACCCATGGAGTCTTTGAATCGACCATCCGGGAAATCTGCACACTCATTCACGAAGCTGGTGGCCAGATCTATATGGACGGAGCCAACATGAATGCACAGGTCGGACTCTGCAGTCCCGGTGACATTGGGGCCGATGTCTGCCATCTTAATCTCCACAAGACCTTCTGCATCCCTCACGGGGGAGGCGGCCCCGGAGTGGGGCCGATCGGAGTTGCCGAGCATCTGGCCCCTTTCCTTCCGGGACATTCCGTCATTCCCACGGGTGGTGCCCTGGCGATCAGCGAGGTCAGTGCCGCTCCTTGGGGAAGCTCCAGCATCTGTATCATCAGCTGGATGTATCTCCGCATGATGGGGCCCGATGGACTTGCTGCGGCGAGTGCCATCGCCATCCTGAATGCCAACTACATCGCCAAGCGTCTCGAATCCTTTTTCCCCGTCCTCTACAAGGGAGCCAATGGAACCGTTGCCCACGAGTGCATTCTTGATCTGCGGGAATGGAAAGGCCGTGCCGGAGTCGAGGTGGAGGATGTCGCCAAGCGCCTCATGGATTACGGCTTCCATGCCCCGACCATGAGCTGGCCGGTACCGGGAACCCTCATGGTGGAACCGACCGAGAGTGAGTCCAAAGAAGAACTCGACCGCTTCTGCGATGCCATGATTGCCATCCATGGAGAGCTCATAGCCATTGAGCAAGGGACTCTCGATCGTACTGACAACCCCCTCAAGCGTGCTCCGCACACGGCACTTGTCGTTACCTCTGACGACTGGACTCGGCCCTACTCACGCAAGCAGGCTGCCTATCCTGCCCCTTGGCTAAAGGATCACAAATTCTGGCCCTCGGTTTCCCGCGTCGATAATGTGTATGGTGATAGGAATATCTTCTGCTCATGCCTACCAGTTCAGGGTTAGGCCCATGATCTTGGCGGATAGCGGCGTTGCTACGCAGTCCGCGTAGGAGTGGCCCCCAATCTCAGCGACAGCGGAGGCTGGCGCAGCCCGTGCATGGACGGTGGAAAGGCGGCGGAGGAAGGCAGGTGCCGTGACCCGCGGAGCGGTTCGCTGCAGCGCATGGTTAGACGTTGCGGGTTCTTCATGGAGTTGCAGCATCGGCAAATGAATCGGCAAACTTAATCTCATCGAAAAAGAACCTCTGGGCACATAGCCCGTTGTGCCGATAAATGCAGCAGTCTACGGCAAAAGTCTTCGCAGGCGTTGGCTTGGTGGGGTAGCGTGCGCGATCATAGCCGACGGCGGTATGGTTGAGATTGAGTTTTTCGCTGCCGTCCATCCACACAGTGACGCAGCCGTCTTTGCCTGAAGGATCAGGCCTGACTCGAATGACCCATTGCCTCCACAGTCCCGTCTTGACGGGTCCGAGATTAAAGTAACGTGGACGGCCCGGACTCTTCTCCCATGCGTTGTGTTCGTCATCACGCAGAACGAGGGCAAAATTTCCATGCGCGTTTGCATCGGCCCACCCTTGGGCTCGGGCATCGGTCTCATTGATAATGGAGAGAGTCACTGGCGGGTGGAATGGGGAGCCCTGCCACCACTGCTCGAAGATGAGTTCTTCGCCCGCCTCGGGGAGTAGTCTGTAACTCGCCGCGTCAATCTTCAGGGCAAAGCCATGAAACCAATCCTTCACCCGCACGACGGACGGGGAGAAGGGATCATCCGGCGAGACGATGCTGAGGGACACCTTGTGGGCAGCTTTGCGGCTCTTCTTTTCCTCGTGTGGGGCGATCTGCAATTCGAGCGCTGCCTTGCCCTTGAAGTGCTCCGCCTCGTTGGTTGTCGCGGTCGCCACGAGGACTGGAATCGGACTCATGCGCTCGCCCTGCTTAAATCCAATCTTGAAGCGGTGACTGCTCGTCGGCTCAGAATACCAACCGTTGCCTGGGTCCTTAGTCATGTCGTATTCGATCACGCTACCCTCGGCGGTGAGGTGACTGAAAAGCTCGGCATGTCCAGGTGAAGGGAGCAGTACCAAAGATGTTAAGATGGTGAGGAGTGCCTTCAAGCTTTGAGCTAATATCGATGCAATTCCTGGAAGTGTATCGCGAAGCCTATCAAGGCGTTAACGGATGAGTTGGAAGGTTTCCATCGTCTAGGGTTCGGCTCTCATAGGGTGATCTTTGAATATAAGATGATCGTAAGGAAACGGATAATCACCTGTGTCTTTGCCGGATCACGCCGCTGGATCTATGAGGTCTTTCAGAGCCGGTTTATGGAGTAAAAAGGGGGGTGCCCGATCAGATCCTAATCAGGGGCCTCCACCATGGAATCCCGCCGATGATCACGACAAGTGAGATTCCATACCAGATCATTGCCATTCTGTAAGCCTTCACTGAATCCGTCGCTTTTCTGCTTTTGACGGCCCCTATATGGGCCAGCGCAAGGGCGATTACCATATAGGTCGTATGCTCCACGGCAAAGAAACGGAGATCATGATTTTTCATTCCGACAGCGGGATTGGAAAAGACGGCATGCACGATCGGACTGGCGATGGAGAGGAGAATCCCCACGAGGAACTGCGTGTCGAGAAAGGAGACATAGATCAGCCCCAATACCCTTCCCAAGGGTGCAAACGGACCCCTGCCTGAGATCCCGATCAGGCACCCGATGATGGCGGCAAGGCCCGCTATCAGGACGAACCAGCGCAGGGTGCTGTGGATGGCAAGGAGAGTGGGGTAGTAGTTGGTTAGCATGGGATGTGTCAATGGGATCAGGGGGTTACCTTCTCGAAACTCGCTGTCACAGCTTCCTCATCTCCTTTAGGGTCGTCGTTGATCGTGACGAGGATGTAGCCGTAGGTGTTTTGTTTGTGCTCGCGCCGGGTGAGTTCATACCCGTCATGATTTCCAAAATAGGTTTTGTCGGGATAGAAGGGGGCTCCGGCCGTCCCGGCGACAATCTGATTGAGGTGATATTCCTTTGGCCAGCGCCAGTTCCCTATCTCCATCCAGTCGTACATGTGATCATGTCCGGTAAAAAAGTAGCGACACCCGTACGCGTGGAGTAACTCAAGGAACTTGTCCCGGTCGGTGGGATGCGCCGCCATGTTGTCGCTGTCCGGATGCATCCCGCAGGTGAAGGCCATCTCGTGGGCAAAGACAAAAATATGTTTAGCCCCGTCAGTCTTTGCTTTTTTAAGGGCCTCCTCCAGTCCCACCAAATCGACGCGGTGTGGGGTGGCGGGCATGAACTGATCCAGTCCGATGACGACGGTTTCGGGATGTCCGGGAGGTGAGTAGGAGTAGCTGAATCCTTTTTGATTTGGAAAATAGGAGGCTTTGCTGGCATCCAGAGTTGGTTTGAAAGCGGTGAGCCAAGCCTCGCCATTGGGATCGCCGTTGATCTCATGATTGCCACGGACAGGGAGTATCGTCAGGGAGGGAGCTTCAGTATGCGCGAGTGATTTCCATGCGGCGAACTGTTCGCCGATTTTGGCAGGGATGCGGAGATTCTCCCCATAGACGAGATCGCCGGTGAAGAGCAAAAAGGCAGGTTTTTTCCGCTCTATCTCTTGAAGAATTTTTTTAAGCACTTCCCGATGGATCCCCGTGGGATCGATGGTGGCTGCGGTGACATCGGTGCGGTCATCTCCGGCCACTGCAAAGGACCATGTGGCCGCCTTGATCGCTGGAGCTAGGGAGAGTAGAAGTATGAACGCAGACGCTCTAAAAAGGTTCATGGGTGGTTAGGGTAAATAAGGCAAACGGGTTAAGGAGCTCTTATTAGAAATCGGAGGACTTGGCCTGGAGTTTCCGAAGCAGGGGCTGGTGTTCCCTGAGCGATTCCGCAGGAAGGTGGTCGATGAAAAGGACGCCATGGAGGTGATCGTGCTCGTGCTGGGCAGCACGGGCCAGCAGACCTTCGGCTTCAAAATCAAGTGTGTCACCCGAGAGTTCCTGACAGACGATACGCACGCGTGCAGGACGGTCCACTTCATCCAAAAGTCCGGGAATGCTGAGACAGCCCTCGGTGCCGATTTCACGATCCGTGCCCACAGGGTGAATCTCGGGGTTGATCATTACAAGAGGCATCAGGGAATCCAGTTCGATCTCCCGCCCGTCCAGCCATGCCCTGCTTGGACGATCCTTGCTCGCAACCATGACATCGATGACGGCGAGTTGGATGGAGCGACCTATCTGCTGTGCGGCAAGTCCCACGCCTTCCTCCTCATACATGGTCTGGAGCATTTCTTCAGCCAGAGCCAGAATGGAGTCGTCGATCTTGTCGATGCGGCGTCCCTTGCTGCGCAAAGCGGGGTGTCCATATTTGACAACTTCCAGAGGTCCAGTCTTGGAGGATGTATTTTTTTTGCGACTCATGATCGGCCGTTTATTTTGCGGAGGGTTTGGTGACGGCAGGAATATTTTTTATTCCGGCTTCCTGGAGAGCATCCAGCACCGAAACCACTGTTCCGAAGGGAGCTTCCTTGTCGGCCTGCATGGTGATGGAGCAACCGGGATGGGATTTCTGCACCCCCCTGATTGCAGCGGCCAGCTCCTTCGCCGCAACGGATTTGCCATCCAGCATGATTTCATCAGCACCCTTGATTTGGAGAAGGACGATTTTCTTGGTTTGCTGGGGTGCGGATGATGCGACCTTGGACTCGGGCAGGTTGATCTGAAGCTGTGGCAATCTGTCCTTGAATGTCGTCGTGACGATGAAAAAGATCAGGAGAATTGCCAGAATATCAATCAGCGAGACGATCGTGATCGAGGGCATTTTTCTCCGTTTTGTGTAAAATCGCATGGATAAGGGATAGTAAAACCTAAGCACTAAGGAAGCACTGCTTGAATCGGTGTTGCCCTGAAAATCTGCCCGTCATCGAGGCTCTTGTAAAGCGGCTAGGCTCGTCGCCGGCATACCAGGAAGAGGCCTTGTTTGCCATGAACGGGGCGTCATTCCCGTCTGACGGCGAAACCATCTGGAGAAATAATTTGCGTCCGAGAAGCCCAGTTTCATGGCCGCTGCCTGAATCCGACCGCCTTGGGAGAGGATTTCTTCGGTTGCCTTCAGCAGTTCCCGGTCCCGCCATTGTCCCAGTGTGAGTCCTATGCTGCGCCGGACGAGCCGGTTGAGATGGTCCTGCTGGAGTCCCACGCGGCGCGCCAGTTCACCCGGCATGGGTGGCAGTCCGCCCGGGTCGATGGCCCGAATCAGCCGCTTGCTGATGGCTGATCCCTCGCTGGCAGCGGGGGAGAGTGCCATGCAGGCCCTGCGACATGAGTCCAAGAGCAGTAGGGTATCCCCGCCGGCTCCGAGTTCGAGTGATCTGGGGGAGGATTGTTTTTCCGGATTTTCATGGGAAAGCTTGTTGATCCTTTCACGGACACGCGCCAACTCCTCGGCGGGTAGCCATCCCGAGGCTATTCCAAATTGTTTCGGACCGGTTCCGCTCAGATCGGCAACCAGACAGATGGCAAGCCGCGGGGAGTGTTCCAGAAAGGAATGCTTGGTGCCCGGGGGGATGAAAAAGACGGCTCCCGGACCGACGGGGAGGCGTCTTTTTGCGATGCGTTGTTCGCCGCGACCGCGGAGATAGAGAAGCAATTGCCCATGGGAGTGGTGATGCGGTTGATCCTGATCAAAGGGTTGCAAGTGTCGATTGACCCGTAGCTCGCGTACCGTCCAGTCGCCGCAGCGCAGATGAAGTCGCTTCAGAAGAATCGGACGGATAGGATGTTTCTGTGCCCGACGGGTGCCGGTTCGTACGATTCCCTTTTTTGGTGTGGTGTTGGAGTTGGAGATCACTAGAACTTAAAAACTAGGACAAAAATAAAGTCGATTTAATGCTATTAAAAGCGTTTTCTGCCAATGACAGCAGGGAATGGTTCTGCAACGATTTCCCCCCATGAGCAGACCTGTCATTCTCGTCACCGGAGCCAGTCGTGGGCTTGGCCGTGGCATTGCCCTCACTCTTGCCGCCGAGGGATATGACCTCGCGATTCATTACGCCGCCAACAGTACCGCTGCCGAAGAGACTGTGGCCGCCTGCAAGGCGGTGGCGCTGAGTCCGGAGCAACGCTTCCTTCCTGTTTCAGCCCAGCTTGGTTCCAATACGGAGCGTGCCGCCATGATGGCACGCGTTCTTGACGAACTCGGCCATCTGGATGCCCTGGTCAACAACGCCGGCATGGCGCCGCGTGAACGCGCCGACATTACCGAGGCGAGTGAATCAAGCTTTGACGAACTGATCTCGGTGAATCTGAAGGGGCCCTATTTTTTGAGTCAAAGCGCGGCACAGTTCTGGCTTAAGAATCCGGGAGCTTCCCGTCTCTCGGGCGGGTACAAGCTGATCTTTGTGACTTCCATCTCCGCTTCCACAGCCTCCGTGAACCGCGGTGACTATTGTATTTCCAAAGCGGGGCTGGCGATGGCCTCACAGCTCTGGGCCACGCGTCTCGCCGCCGAAGGGGTGCAGGTGCTCGAACTCCGTCCCGGCATCATGGCGACGGATATGACGAGCGGGGTGAAGGGCAAGTACGACGCGCTGATTGAAGATGGGTTGGTGCCACAACGCCGCTGGGGGAATCCACAGGATGTCGGGCTTGCCGTGAAGGCGATCTGCCGTGGTGATTTCCCCTTCAGCACAGGCGATGTCATCTATCTCGATGGAGGTTTCCATCTCCGCCGTCTCTGATAAACCCCATCCCCTTGTTTCTACCCTCCACCTCCCAACATCATGATTCAGATCGACACCACGCTTACTCCCGTTTCACTGAAGTCCGCTGCCGACCAGGTCTTTGAAGCGTCCGCTCCAAAGATAGCCAATCTTCAAAAACGCTGGAAGGATTCCGATGGCACACCTGTCTTTACCATTGAGGGAAAATATACTTCCCGTGGATGGACGGAATGGACGCAGGGATTCCAATACGGGGCGGCGATTCTCCAGTTCGATGCCACGGGTGATGAGGAAATGCTGCGCATCGGACGCGAGGGAACCCTTCGCCTCATGGCTCCACATCTCACCCACATCGGGGTGCATGATCATGGGTTCAACAATGTCAGCACCTACGGCAATCTCCGCCGTCTGCTTCAGGAGGGCCGTCTGCCAGCCAACGAGTGGGAGGGCCATTTCTATGATCTTGCGCTCAAGGCCAGTGGTGCCGTGCAGGCTTCGCGCTGGACACAGCTGACGCCGGAACTGGGATACATCTATTCTTTCAATGGTCCGCACTCCCTCTTCTCAGACACGGTTCGATCCCTCCGGGCTCTGGCTGTGAGTCATCAACTGGGTCATCGCCTCATGGGTGAGAATGACAGGGCGGCCAATCTCCTTAGTCGCATCATCCAGCACGCCGAGACGACGGCCCGCTACAATGTCTATTTTGGCAAGGGACGCGACATCTACGATCTCCCAGGTCGTGTCGTCCACGAATCGATCTTCAACACGAATGATGGAAACTACCGTTGTCCATCGACCCAGCAGGGATATACCCCCTTCTCGACATGGACGCGCGGACTCGCATGGATTCTCTGCGGATATCCGGAGCAGATGGAATTTATCGAGCGACTCCCTGACGAAGAATTAGCTCCCTTCGGTGGAAAGCAGGCAATCCTCGACCGCTTCCTTGAAGTCTCCAAAGCCGTTGCAGAATTTTATATCCGCGAGACGCCGACCGACGGCATTCCCTACTGGGATACGGGTGCTCCGGGACTTGTTCATCTGGGTGATTACAATGACCGTCCGGCAGAGCCGTTCAATGACTACGAGCCGGTTGACAGCTCCGCGGCTGCGATCGGGGCGCAAGGGTTGCTGCGGCTTGGTCGTTATCTGACCCGTCATGGAAAGACTGAGGAAGGTTCCCGCTACGCTGCGGCTGGACTGACCGCATCGCGCACGCTCTTCTCCGAGCCTTACCTGAGTCTGGATCCGAAACATGAGGGACTGCTCCTGCACACGGTCTATCATCGTCCCAATGGCTGGGATCACATTCCGGCGGGTCAGAAAGTTCCCTGTGGCGAATCCGCCCAATGGGGGGACTACCACCTTCGTGAGCTGGCCCTCTACATCAAGCGCGAAGCCGAGGGACTTCCGTATCTTACCTTCTTCGGCAAAGTCTAGGAACCAAGCCTGATTTGCTCTGTCGATTCACTTAATCTCCCTTAGCCAGCCATCCAAAGAAATCCAACTGTCGTCCAACAATGATCATTTCCGACCTTTCACAAATTGCAGGCCGCACCTATCCCGCCCGCCGTCGCACTCAAAACATCGTCGGTGGGGCAGCCCCGGTTCAGGCCACCAACTTCGCCATGGGCAATGTCACCCTGGAGCCCAACGGTGGACAGGTGCCCTGGCACAATCAGGAGCAGGAAGAGGTCTATTTTATCGTCGAGGGTGATGGGGAGATGTGTCTCGGGAGTGAACGCAAGGCAGTGAGCACAGGTCAGGCTGTCTATATTCCCTCGGGTGTTTTTCATCAACTTACCAATGTCGGCAGCACACCGCTTCGCATGATTTATGTCTATGGCCCTGCCGGAGATGTCGCTCATTGGAGGCAGGAACTCGAAGGCACGCTCCCCGTCGCCGGAGTCGATGTCCCGGCACTTCCCCAGGGGGCGCAGCCGCAGTGCACCAAGAAACCGGAATAATTTTTACTCCCACCAGAAAGAACAAACCTCCACCAACCAACCTTATGAAAGAACACCGCATCGGCATCATCATGAACGGCGTCACCGGACGCATGGGCACCAACCAGCATCTGCTCCGCTCCATCAAGGCCATCATCGACCAGGGGGGCATCCGCCTTGGAGACAATGAGATCATCATGCCCGATCCGATTCTGGTCGGTCGCAGTGCTTCCAAGCTTGTTGCCCTTGCCAAAAGAGCCGGACTCCCCGAAGACCGCATCTCGACTGATCTTGATGCCGTTTTGGCCGATCCCAATAACCAGATCTATTTTGATTCCACCCTCACCGGACAACGGCCCGACGGGGTGCGCAAGGCGATCAAGGCTGGGAAGCATATCTACTGCGAGAAGCCGACGGCCACGACTTCCGAGGAGGCGCTCGCTCTTTTCAATGAAGTCACTGCTGCTGGACTCAAGAACGGCGTGGTGCAGGACAAGCTCTGGCTTCCCGGCCTCCTGAAGCTGAAATACCTCATCGACACGGGTTTCTTTGGCAAAATTCTTTCGGTAAGAGGCGAGTTCGGTTACTGGGTTTTCACCGGCGAGTTTGAGAAACTCCAGCGCCCCTCGTGGAATTACCGCAAGGAGGATGATGGAGGCATCATCGTCGACATGCTCTGTCACTGGCAGTATGTGATCCAGAATCTTTTCGGTGAGATCAAGTCACTCACCTGTCTCGGTGCCACGCATATTCCCGAACGCTGGGATGAGCAGGGCAAGACTTACAAGTGCACCGCCGACGACTCCGCCTATGCCACCTTCGAGTTGGAAAACGGCGTCATTTGCCACTTCAACTCCTCTTGGAGCGTTAGGGTGAACCGTGAGGATTTACTGACCCTGCAAGTCGATGGCACGCATGGCTCTGCCGTTGCCGGACTTCGTGATTGCAAGGCCCAGTCCCTCGCAGCGACACCCCGTTGCATCTGGAATCCCGATATTGACAGTCCGATTGATTATAAGGATGGCTGGACACGGGTGCCATCCAACGACACTTATGACAATGCCTTCAAGGTGCAGTGGGAGCTTTTCCTCAAGCATGTCGTCAAGAATGATCCCTTCCCATGGAATCTTCTTCAGGGTGCAAAAGGAGTCCAGCTTGCCGAACTGGGGATCCAGTCTTGGGAAGAAAGGCGTTGGCTCGATGTGCCGAAACTCGGCTAGTCATTTTTAGCGGTACGAATTTGTGAAGGGTTGCCTGAGCAACCCTTCACAACTCGATCATCATGGGGTGGAGATATTTATCCTTTATGGATCATCTGAACGGGTAGATTCCTCCTCTCGGCTTTTTAGTTTGCCAGAAGCTTGTAGAAAAAATGTAATGACATCCCTGTGAATCGATCTGTCGCCAAATATGTTCTGATGGCGCTGCTGGCATCCTTTTCGACCGTTTACGCCGGGAATCCTCCGGTTACAGAACTTCAGATTGACCTCAAGGCTCCGGCGAAGCTCTTTGCTCCGACCTATGCAGGATTGATGACCGAAGAGATCAATCATTCCTACGACGGTGGTCTCTATGCCGAGCTGATCCGTAACCGAGTTTTCAGAGACAATGAGACCAATGCCGATGGCTGGTCGATCAGTGTTCCGACCAATGCCCGTGCGACAATGAGTGTGACAAGGGATTTTCCATTAACGGACAAGTTGCCCAATAGTCTTCAAGTCGATATTTCCAAGGTAGCTACGAACCATCCGATTTTGATTTCAAACGCAGGCTACTGGGGCATCCCAGTGCAGCCCGACACGATCTACAAGGTTGTTTTTTGGGCCAAGGGGAACAATGAATGGAGCAGCAAGTGGAATGGTAAACACGAGGGGACGAATCCTCCCCTTCCTCTCTTCCGTTCGCCGTTGGGTATTTCATTAAAGAGTGCGGATGGAGCCAAGGTGTATGCCACCTCGGAGTCACCTGCGTTGACTGGCGAATGGCAGAAAATCGAACTGACTCTCAAGACCGGCCACGATGTGATTGCAAGCAAGGAGAATCAGTTTGTTATCAGCGCTGCTGCGCCCGGTTTCTTCAATCTGAGTCTCGTTTCACTCTTTCCGCCGACTTATAAGGATCGTCCGAATGGCACGCGGACTGATCTGATGGAAAAACTTGCTGATCTTCATCCTCAGTTTCTCCGCTTCCCCGGAGGGAACTATCTGGAAGGGGACAACCTCTGGGAACGCTTTGACTGGAAGCAGATGCGCGGACCGCTGGAGTTTCGTCCCGGTCACCAATGCTGCTGGCACTACCGTTCTTCGGACGGATTCGGGCTCTTGGAGTTCATGGGCTGGTGTGAAGACCTCGGTATGGAGCCGGTGCTTGCGGTCTTCGCCGGTTACTCCATGCACCAGCAGCCTGTCTGTGCCGGACCGCTGCTTGATTCTTATGTTCAGGATGCTCTCGATGAGATCGAGTATCTGACAGGTGATGCGAAGAGCTCCCATTGGGGAGCCTTGCGCGCCAAAGACGGACATCCCGAACCCTTCAAGCTCAAGTATATCGAAATTGGGAACGAGGACATGTTCGACAAGTCCAAGAGCTATGATGGGCGATTTGCCCAGTTTTATGATGCGATCAAGGCGAAGTATCCCGAGCTCCAACTGATAGCCACGATTCCTGTAAAAAGCAGGAAACCCGATGTGGTGGATGATCACTTCTACCGAAAGCCAGATGCCTTTGTGAAAGATTTTCACCATTACGATCATGTGGATCGAAACGGACCAAAGATCTTTGTTGGCGAATGGGCCACGACGGGATTAGATCCCTGGTCCAAGCAGAGCAAATCATCCACAACGCCAAATTTTTCCCAGGCACTCGGTGATGCAGCCTGGATGTGCGCGATGGAACGCAACGCCGACCTGATCGTCATGCAGTGCTACGCGCCGTTACTAGTGAATGTGAATCCCGATGCCTCACAGTGGAAACCCAACCTGATCGGTTATGATGCCCTTTCCAGCTTTGTCTCTCCAGCATGGCATGCGCAGGCCCTTTTCAATACACACCGTGGAGATTCCGTCGCTGCGGCGAATTTAACCGGCGAGAGTTCCGCTCCCGATCAGCAACTCTGCTACTCGGTGACGAGGGACACAGCAAAGGGGTTGATCTACATCAAACTGGTCAATGTGCAGAAGGTTCCCCGGGAGGTGAAGATCAACTTGGGTGAAGGAGTGGGAATCGAGCCGGAAGCTGAGACCATCATCCTCCACGCTGATAATCCGGATCAGCTCAACTCGATTGAAAAGCCGAACGCCGTCGTTCCGGTAAAGGGGACGATTCACAACGCTTCTTCAGATTTTAGCGTCAATGTTCCTGCAAACGCCTTGATGCTTTTGACGCTTCGTTTGAAGTAAAAACGGTGTCGGAAGACCGCTTAAGGCAAAAGTGTAGCCCTATTTGCCGCCGCACTTCACCCCTAGCAACCTGCTTTTACCGAGTCACCCAGATCGAGCACTTCGTGCGTCCAGTTGGAGATCCGCTCATGGAGTTCGGCATCTCCGGCGAGTGATTGACCATAGGATGGGATCATTTCCTCCAGCTTGCTCTTCCATTCTCCCGAGACGATTTTTTCAGGGAAGCAATTGTCGAGAAGAGTCAACATAATGGAAACGGAGGTGGATGCTCCCGGGGAAGCTCCCAGCAGGGCGGAAAGAGAGCCGTCCGCGGCACAGATGACCTCTGTGCCGAATTGAAGAGTTCCTCCTTTCTTTGGATCCTTCTTGATGACTTGTACGCGCTGACCTGCATGTTCCAATGTCCAGTCTTCCAATTTGGCGTCGGGAATAAAATCTCTGAGGGCATCAAGACGATCCCTCGGCGATTGAAGAACCTGTCCGATGAGATAGGTGGTGAGGGGTATATTTCGAAGTCCCGCAGCCGTCATGGGAATCATGTTGTCAGGTTTCATCGAGAGGGGAAAATCAAGCAGGGAACCGTTTTTTAGATATTTGGTCGTGAATCCTGCAAAGGGGCCGAAGAGAAGCCCCTTTTCACCATCGATCATTCTGGTGTCAAGATGGGGAACGGACATCGGTGGTGCTCCCACGGAGGCTTTGCCATAGACTTTGGCATTGTGTTGTTCGATTAATTCAGGGTTTGTGCAGCGGAGCCATTGTCCGCTGATGGGAAAACCTCCAAAGCCTTTGCCCTCCGGAATTCCTGATTTTTGGAGCAGCGGAAGTGCTCCGCCTCCAGCTCCAAGAAAGACAAAGTTGGTGTTGATGCTGCGCTTGTTTGTTGTGATTTTGTCCTTCACTTCAATCCGCCAAGAGTTGTCTTTGTTTCGCTCAATATTGCTCACTTCGTGGTTGAGATGAAGGGTGACGCCATCGAGTGTGCTTAAATACTCCATCATGCCGCGGGTAAGGGCTCCGTAGTTCACATCGGTGCCATCAGCGGTGCGGGTTGCAGCCACCGGTTCGTGATCATCCCGGTTCTGCATAACAAGAGGCATCCAGTCACGGAGTTTTTCAGGCTTGTCGGAAAATTCCATTCCCTCAAAGAGATGGTTGAGAGTCAGTTCGGCATGGCGCTTCCTGAGATAATCACAATCAGCCTCTCCCTTGACGAAGCTCAGATGAGGAACTGAACGGATGAAATTCTCCGGCATGACGATGCGGTTTCGTTCCACGAGATAGGACCAGAGTTGCAGTGAAATCTGGAAGGACTCATTGATTCCGATCGCCTTGCTGCAATCGACGGAACCGTCAACCCTCTGCGGAGTGTAATTCAATTCGCAGAGTGCGGCATGACCAGTTCCGGCGTTGTTCCAAGCATCGGAACTTTCCAACGCAACGCGGTGAAGTGATTCAAAAATCTCGATGGAGAGCTCAGGCTGGAGTTCTTTGAGAAGCACCCCAAGCGTGGCACTCATGATACCAGCACCCACGAGAACGACATCAGGGAAGGCTGATTGAGAATCGGCAGGGGGCGTTTTGAAGATTTTTGAAATGTTTTTCACTGTTTTTCAATCGAGCAAGAAACATGCCATGAAGCATGACAATTAAAAAAATGCCCCCCGGTCATCCTTTTTGTGGATGAGCCGGGGGGAAGATTCTGCTCTTAGAGTTTTACTGTACGGTCGCTTGCCTAGTAGCGGTAGTGAGCTGCCTTGTAGGGACCATCGACCGAGACATCAAGATACTCGGCCTGATCCTTGGTGAGGGTTGTGAGCTTCACGCCGATCTTCTCGAGATGGAGACGTGCGACTTCCTCGTCAAGAATTTTTGGCAGGACATAGACGCCGGGCTTGTAGGTGTTGCGATTTTTCCAGAGCTCCAGCTGGGCGAGGGTTTGGTTGCTGAAGCTGGCACTCATGACAAAGCTAGGATGACCGGTGGCGCAGCCAAGGTTGACTAGGCGGCCCTCGGCGAGCAGGAAGATTTCATTGCCATTAGGGAAAGTGTATTTGTCCACCTGGGGCTTGATATTGGTGCGCTTGACGCTCTTGTCCCCCTGAAGCTTGTCCACTTCGATTTCGTTGTCGAAGTGTCCGATATTGCAAATCACGGCCTGATCTTTCATGCGCTTCATGTGCTCGTAGGAGATCACTCCCACATTTCCCGTGGTCGTCACATAGATGTCGGCACGGCCGAGGGTATCCTCAAGCGTGGTGACCTCGTAGCCTTCCATGGCTGCCTGAAGTGCATTGATCGGATCGATCTCGGTGATGATCACGCGTGCTCCCTGACCACGGAGAGACTGGGCACTGCCCTTGCCCACATCGCCGTAGCCGCAGATCACTGCGACCTTGCCGGAGATCATCACATCCATCGCACGGTTCAGTCCGTCGACGAGCGAGTGGCGACAGCCATAGAGGTTGTCAAATTTTGACTTCGTGACGGAGTCATTCACATTGAACGCAGGAACAAGGAGTTTGCCCTTCTCGTGAAGCTTGTAGAGGCGGTGAACTCCGGTCGTGGTCTCCTCGGAGACACCGCGCCAATCCTTGACCATGTCGTGCCAGCGGGTTGGATTCTCGGCATGGACTTTCTTGAGAAGATCCTTGATGACCTGCTCCTCGTGATTACCGGATGGGGTGTTCACCCAGCCATCACCCTCTTCAAGTTCAAAGCCCTTGTGCAGGAGCAGGGTGACATCGCCACCATCATCGACCACCATCTCGGGGCCCTTGCCGCCATCAAAGGAGATCGCCTTATAGGTGCACCACCAATATTCTTCTAAGCTCTCGCCCTTCCAGGCAAAAACAGGAACTCCGGTCACGGCAATCGCTGCCGCGGCCTGATCCTGCGTGGAGAAAATGTTGCAGCTGGCCCAGCGGACATCAGCGCCCAATTCGGTAAGAGTCTCAATCAAGACCGCAGTCTGAATCGTCATGTGGAGGGAGCCGGTGATGCGGACACCTTTAAGAGGCTTTTCCGATGCGTATTTTTTTCGGATGGACATAAGGCCGGGCATTTCCTGCTCGGCGATGACGATTTCCTTGCGACCCCACTCGGCGAGAGTGATGTCTGCTACTTTATAATCTGTGGTGCTCATTGTGAAGTTGTTGGGTTGTGTCGTGGTTGAAGAGGAGGAAAGGGTTACAGCTTGGCAGCGGCGAGTGCGGCCTTTTTGAGAGTGGCCGCCTTGTCGGTTTTTTCCCACGAGATGTCGGCGCCTTCCTTGCCGAAGTGTCCATAGTTGGTCGTCTGGGAATAGATCGGGCGACGGAGTTTGAGCTGGCTGATGATTTCTGCCGGCTTGAAGCCAAAGGTTTTTTTGACCGCAGTCTCAATTGCCTCTTCGGGAACTGTTGCCGTACCGAAGGTATCAATGTGGATCGAGACAGGATCAGGATGACCGATGGCGTAGGCAAACTGCACTTCGCACCGGGCTGCCAGACCAGCTGCCACGACATTCTTGGCAACATAACGCCCCATGTAGGCGGCTGAGCGATCGACCTTTGTGGGATCCTTTCCGGAGAAAGCACCTCCACCATGACGGCCCATGCCACCATAGGTATCAACGATGATTTTGCGCCCAGTGAGACCCGTGTCGCCCTGTGGGCCCCCGATGACAAATCGACCGGTAGGATTGATCAGAAACTCTGTCTGCTTGGTAAGCATCTTGGCCGGAATCACCTTGCGGATGACTTTATCGATGCAGAACTTCTCGATCTCCTTGTGGGAGACTCCATCGGCGTGTTGAGTCGAGATCACGACATTGACGACCCGTGTCGGCTTGCCATCGACATATTCGACCGAGACCTGGCTTTTGGCATCCGGACGGAGCCACTTGGCAGCACCGCTCTTGCGCAGGCGGGTAAGCTCACGACCGAGACGGTGTGCATACATGATGGGAGCGGGCATCAGCTCAGGTGTCTCGTCGCAGGCATATCCGAACATCAGTCCCTGATCTCCGGCACCCATTTCGGCGGTTTTCTTACCCTCCGCCTTTTTCGCATCCACCCCTTGGGCTATGTCAGCACTCTGCGAGGTGATGATGTTGTTGATGAAGACGCGGTCGGAATGGAAGACATCGTCATCATTCGTGTAACCGATCTCACGGATGGCATCGCGGACAATCTTGCCGATGTTGACCGCAGATTCCAGTGAGGCTCCCTTCAGTTTTGGCACAGTGATCTCTCCACCGACAACCACGATATTGCTCTTGGCGTAGGTTTCGCAAGCGACGCGGCTCATTGGGTCAAGTGCCAGACAGGCATCCAAAATCGCATCGGAAATTGTGTCGCAGACTTTGTCGGGATGGCCTTCGCCGACCGATTCAGAGGAGAAGATGTAGCTTCGAGACATGGGATGGTGGGGTTGTGTGTTTTGGGTTGAAGTAGAGTAAGTTATTGCAACAGAGGCTTTACTTATAAACATATATGTATATGTAAATGGGTGTGGTGTCAATTCTTCAATCTCTAAGAGCTCTCTCGGAGCCTACGCGTTTGCGTCTCCTCTCCCTTCTTTTCCATGAAGAGCTTACGGTGGCCGAGCTTCAGGAGACCCTCGGCATGGGACAGTCCCGCATCTCCGCCAGTCTGGGTCAGCTCCGGCGTCAGGGACTCGTTCTGGATCGCAGGGTCGGCAAAAACATCTATTACGCCGCAGTTCTCACGGCAGTTGCCCCGCTTCGTGAAGTGCTTCTCTCCGCTGTAGCTGAGCTGCCGGAAGCTGAGAGGGATCGACAGGCGCTTCAACTTGTGCTCAACAAACGCAGGGATCGAGCTGCGGACTACTTTGATAAATTAGCCGGAAAATTCGGACGCACCTATATACCTGGCCGTTCCTGGCAGGCCCTCGCTCACGGATTGTTACGATTGCTACCGCCGCTCGTGATTGCCGACATGGGTGCGGGGGAGGGGACTCTTTCCCAACTGCTCGCCAGGACATCGAAACAGGTCATTGCCATTGATAATTCCCCGAAGATGGTGGAATACGGGGCGCGTATTGCCAAGGAGAACGGCTTTCAGAATCTTGAATACCGCCTCGGAGATCTTGAGGAACCGCCGATCGATTCCGAATCTGTCGATGTGGTTATGTTCAGTCAAGCTCTTCACCATGCAGCCCGTCCCCAAAGGGCCGTTGAGAGCGCCTGGCGCATTCTCAAGCCGGGTGGGCGCATCCTCATCCTCGATCTGGCCAGCCATACCTACGAACAGGCAAAAGAACTCTACGCCCATGTCTGGTTGGGATTCTCCGGGGTTGAACTCCACGCCATGATGGAGAAATCGGGTTTCAAAAATCTGGAAATCAGCGTGGTGGCGAGGGAGCAGCAGGCTTTGAACTTTCAAACGATTCTCGCCACTGGTACTAAGAAATAAACAGGCTGATTGAGATTTTTGCGTAGCACTGCGTTGCTGCTCGGTTGCAGCAGTTCATTGTTCTGACCTACAAGTCTTCAGCCTTTGGGGCTAACTACCTTTTCTTTAAAGGTTTTTCATGCGCCTCAGCGCGCAGCTGTTTCACAGCATCCGCCCAATCGGTGGAAGGATTGCCTGGCCAGCACAATTTCTGACGGCGTTCCCCGATGAAGTAGGCACGAAGAGCAATGGCATCATGTGAGAGAATAGGTTCCTTGACCGGTGGTTTGGGATCAAGGGAGATAGTAGTGGTTGCTTTTGAAGTTTTAGCCTTGGTGACGCGCTTTTTGCGGGTGGTAGCAGGAGCAGTTTTTACTGTTTTAACTGCCTTTGGAGCCTTTGGAGCCTTTGGAGCCTTTGGAGAGGCGGTTTTCTTCACGGCAGATGCTGGTTTTAAGGGTTTTGTAGCCATAATAATTCTTACATTATTAGCGAATTCTATGCCGTTCCTCCCGCTCGTCGAATTGTTTTTTGTGACAAAACCGTTTCATTGGGGATCTTCTCTCTCTACACTGTAGGGATGAAGGAATTTCTCATTCGCTGGCTTATCACGACTCTGGCAGTCATGGGGGCATCGTACATCATCCCCGGAATTTCCTACGACAGCACGGGAACTCTTGTTGGCGCTGCTCTCCTGCTAGGCATTATCAATGCGATCATACGGCCCGTGTTGCTGCTGCTGAGTCTCCCCTTCATCATTGTGACGATGGGATTCTTCATTCTCGTAATCAATGCGCTGATGCTGCTTTTTGTCTCTTCCATGATTCATGGATTCCATGTCGAGGGCTTCTGGAACGCCCTCTTTGCCGGGATCGTCATTGGGTTGATCAGCTGGCTCCTGAGTAGTTTTTTCCGCTCCAGTGACGGTCATATTTACTCAGTGAATCACCATGCGCAGATCAAAGAGGCCAATGCTCGGGTGGTCTCGGATGAGTAGGCGAAGCCAGAAATTTCGCGCAGAGACGCAGGGGCACGGAGCAAATGAGAAAAACTCTACCAAGCTCCTTCTTGAGTTCCAGATGTTCAAAGTTTCTCCATGATTCCGTTTTTCGATCACACCCCTGCGGCTCCTAAGATCTGCGGGATCACCACTCCCGACGATGCCCTCGGCTGCATCGAGGCAGGAGCGGGAGCGCTTGGTTTCAATTTCTACCCGCTCTCACCCAGATCGATTCCCGTGAATGGGGATCTCTCGTGGATCGCGAAGCTGAAGGCCGACTATCCCGATATCGCCTTGGTGGCCGTGGTGGTGAATCCCGACGCTGAGTTACTTCAGAAACTTCGTGAGGCAAGATGCTTTGATGCTATCCAGTTTCACGGGGACGAATCTCCAGAGTCCTGTGCCACCGAAGGTGCCGCTTTTAATTTCTGGATCAAGGCCCTTCGAATCCGTAGAGAGGCTGATCTTGCCAGCGCGCCGTCCTATCAGACGCCGTTTCTCCTGCTGGATGCGGCGGTGCCCGGAAGCTACGGGGGGAGTGGAAAAACCACAGATTGGAGCCTTGCTTCAAAATTCATTTCCGAAAATCCCAAGCGAAGAGTTCTTCTGGCTGGAGGATTGACGCCCGAAAATGTGGCGGGGGCTGTACAATCAGTCTTTCCCCATGCTGTCGATGTCGCCAGTGGGGTGGAGGTGGCTCCCGGACGGAAAGATCCCGTAAAGGTGAGGGAGTTCATTGCGGCGGCCCTCGCTATCTGAATTTCCAAGAGTTTAATATGGAATTGCCAGCCCGGCCGTTGCTTCGCATCCGTTACGGCAGGGACTCAGGAAGCTGATGAGAGATAAGTCAGGCGGTGATTTTCCATTATTTATAGACGCATTATTTCTTTTCCTGATTTCCTGAGTTCCAGATTCAAAAAATTATGTGCATCCTTCTCCGTTCCAACTCTTCACCCACTTAACCCTTTTAACCTTTTTACGAATCCCATGAGCACCACTTATCATATTGCAGTACTGGCAGGAGACGGCATTGGTCCCGAAGTCATGGCTGAGGCCATCAAGGTTCTCCGTGCCGTGGAAAAAAAGTTCGGATTTCTTATCCAGGAAACCCCGATGCCCGTGGGCGGCGCTGGCATTGATGAGAAGGGAAAAGCACTTCCCTCGGAAACGCTCAAGGTTTGCGAAGATTCAGATGCGATCCTTTTCGGTTCTGTCGGCGGCCCCAAGTGGGAAAGTCTCCCACCCAATGAGCAGCCCGAGCGTGCCGCTCTCTTGCCCCTGCGAAAACACTTCGGACTCTTTGCCAATCTCCGTCCCTGCATCTGTCTGGCGGAGTTGGCCCATGCCTCACCGCTTCGACCCGAATCGGTGGCCGGTGGAGTTGATGTCCTCTGCGTGCGTGAACTTACGGGTGGTCTCTACTTTGGAGAGCCAAAGTTTTTGAAGGAGAGCGGTGAGGACGAGGCCGATCCAATCGCTGTCGATACGATGGTCTATAAGAAGAGCGAGATTGAGCGGATCGCTCGTGTTGCTTTTGAAGCGGCACGAGGTAGGGGCAAGAAGCTGACCTCCATCGACAAGGCGAATGTTCTTCAGAACGGCATCCTCTGGCGCCGCACGGTCAATGAGATTGCGAAGGAGTATCCCGATGTGACCCTCTCCCATCTCTATGTCGATAATGCAGCCATGCAGCTCATCAAGAATCCGAAGCAGTTCGATGTGGTTCTCGCGGAGAATCTCTTTGGCGACATCCTGAGCGATGAGATGGCCATGATTGCCGGATCGCTTGGCATGCTCCCGAGTGCTTCGCTTGGTCAGTCCAAGGGTGAGTCCCGCCGCTTCGGCATGTATGAACCGAGCGGGGGAACTGCTCCCGACATCGCGGGGAAGGGGATTGCCAATCCGATTGCCCAGATTCTCAGTGCCGGGATGATGCTCCGTCACTCACTGAATGAAACCGCCGCTGCCGATTCGATTGACACGGCTGTCCGCAAGGTCATTTCCTCGGGCCTCCGTACCGGAGACATCTGGTCCGAGGGGACAACTAAAGTCGGCACCGCTGCGATGGGCAGTGCCATAGCAGCGGCGATTTGAAGTTTTGCTGCAAAATGTTGCAGAGGGTTATCAACAACTGGGTATATGGTGGATTTTTGGCCGCCTTCCTATTGTTGGGATTGATGCCGGCATTTTATCGATCGTGGGATCTCACTCTGATTCTTGTCTTTCTTCAGTTGCCCGCCTACATGCTGCACCAGATGGAGGAGCATGATGACGATCGCTTCCGTCATTTTGTAAATCGGATTCTGGGAGATGGACGCGAGATCCTCTCCAAGAAAGCTGTCTTTGTGATCAATGTTCCCGGTGTCTGGGGGGTGAATCTCGTTTCCATCCTCATGGCTTACGGGATGGATATAGGATTCGGGCTGATTGGCATCTATCTGACCCTGATCAATGCATTCGTCCATCTTGTTCAGGCGATTCATCTTCGGTGCTATAACCCGGGACTGATCACGGCTGTGATTCTCTTCCTTCCTGTTGGTGGAATAGCACTCTGGAAAATCTGCGCCACGGGAACCGTTCCGATGATCTATCACATTCTGGGATTGGGTAGCGCTGTCGCCATTCATCTGGGCATCGTGGTCTATGTCATGAGCAGTCTAAGGAAACGCTGATTAAATCCCATAATGGCCGTTGATGCGAGTCCTCCTCCGATTGGCCGGATTTAGTCATACCCCGTTCGCGGGAAAAGCCTTGCCAAAACTCCCCCCTGAAAGGCATTTTTGAACATGGCAGCAATCAACAGCGATCACAGTGACGAAATATTCTACCGCTCGGCCGAATCTTTTTTCACGGCCAACTCCGCCATCGGACTGACTTACGATGATGTGACTTTGGCAACTCTGTACTCGGAAGTCCTTCCTAGTCAAACCAAGCTTGATTCACGACTGGCTGATAGTCTTCAACTCAATATTCCCATCGTCTCCTCCGACATGGATACGGTGACGGAATCACGCATGGCGATTGCCATGGCTCTCAACGGCGGTCTTGGCATCATCCATTACAACATGCCTGAGAGCGAGCAACTCAAACAGATCAGCCGGGTCAAATATCATGTCCAGGGGCTGATCCAGGATCCAATCAAGGTACTGCCCGACCAGCGGATCGGGGATATTCTCAGAATGATTGAGGAGAAGAAATTCGGGTTTAGCACCTTCCCCGTCGTTGATGCCCAGGGCAGGCTTATGGGATTGCTTTCGGGTCATGTGGTGAAACCCCGTTACGCCGCCAAGACTGTTGCTGAAGCACTGACAGAGCGTCAGCAAGTCCACACCATCTCCATCAGGGAACTGGGCAACGACCCGATCGCCCAAGCTGATAAATTTTTTACCGAGCATGTGGGTATTCACAAACTGCTGGTGGTCGATGACGAGGACCGGCTTCACGGACTTATCACCATGAGTGATGTGGAAAAAATCACTCAGGAACGCAAGGCTCAGTTTAAGCCGGCACGCGACTCTCAGTTCCGACTGATTTGCGGCGCTGCAGTTTCCGCCACCCGCAATGCCTTTGGCGAACTCGACCGTGATCGGATACTCGGCCATGTTGGGACTCTTGTTGAGCGGGGAGTCGATGTCGTTGCCGTTTCGACGGCACATGGTCACAGCAAGGGGGTTGGCGACACGGTCAAGGTATTGAAGGATGCCTTCCCCGCACTCCCGATCATTGCCGGCAATGTCACCAGTGCCGCGGGGGTGGAGTATCTGGCCGAATGCGGTGCCAATATTATCAAAGTAGGGCAGGGCCCCGGATCCATCTGCACAACCAGAATCGTGGCCGGAGTGGGGATTCCACAAATGACGGCTCTTTATGTCTGCTCCAAAGCCGCTGAAAAGAAAAAGGTTTCGATCCTTGCCGATGGAGGAATCACTAAATCGGGAGACATCGTCAAGGCGCTAACCCTAGCGCAGGGTGTCATCTGCGGTGGAATTTTGGCAGGTTGCACCGAGTCTCCCGGCGAGGTCGTTGAAATCGGAGGAAAGCTCCACAAGCAATACCGGGGAATGGGCAGCCTGGCAGCCATGAATGCCGGGAGCGCCGCTCGTTACGGCCATCAAAAGGGAGATACGACCCGCAAAGTTGCAGCCGAGGGAATTGAAGCGCTGAAAGAAGCAAGTGGTTCCGTCGATCAGGTGCTGACAGGTCTCATCGGCGGTATCCAAAGCGGAATGGGTTATCTCGGAGCGGCAGATTTGACACAGCTCCGTGCAAAGGCACGCTACATCCGTGTCAGTCCTGCGGGTCAGCGTGAGGCCGCCCCTCATGATGTGGTGGAGTTGAAGACGCGAAGCTGATTCTCGACCTTCTTTGCTACAATGAACTGAGTCGTGGGGCTGTTACCAGCCCAGCACCATGGCAAAAATCAGCGGCGCCACGATGGAGGCATCCGACTCGACAATGAAACTCGGCGTGTCGATGCCAAGCTTGCCCCAGGTGATTTTTTCATTCGGCACCGCTCCGGAATAACTTCCGTAGCTCGTGGTGGAATCACTGATTTGGCAGAAGTAACCCCAGAGTGGGATCTCGGGCCGCTGCAAATCCTGATGGAGCATTGGCACGACACAGATAGGGAAGTCTCCGGCGATACCTCCGCCGATCTGGAAAAATCCGATCGAGCCGATAGTGCCGATCTGTTTGGAGTTCTCCGTGTACCACTCAGCAAGTTCCTTCATGTATTCAATGCCGGTACGCACGGTGTGGATATTCTTCACATCACCACTGATGCAGTGGCCGGTGAACATATTACCCAGAGTGGAATCCTCCCAGCCGGGAACGAACATGGGCAAATTTTTCTTGGCAGCTTCCATCAGCCAACTGTTCTTGGGGTCAATCTGATACTCCAGCTTGCCACCAAGCAGAATGCGATACATGAACTCGTGGGGGAAGAGTCGCACACCGGCAGCATCGCAGGCCATCCATTCCTCCAGGACGACACTCTCGATCCGACGCATCGCCTCCATTTCTGGAATGCATGTGTCGGTGACACGATTCATGTGGCGATCCAGCAGGGCTACTTCGTCCTGTTTTGTCAGATCACGGTAATTGGGTACCCGCTCATAGTAATCGTGGGCGACAAGGTTGAAGACATCCTCCTCCAGATTGGCTCCCGTGCAGCAGATGGCGTTGACCTTCCCCTGACGGATCATTTCAGCCAGAGATAGTCCCAGTTCAGCCGTACTCATCGCTCCAGCCAAGGTCATAAACATCGTGCCGCCTTTCTCCAGATGGGCTGTGTAGGCATGAGCAGCATCCTTCAATGCAGCGGCATTGAAGTGGCGGTAGTGATGCTCGATGAAACTGGAGATGGGGCCGGGTGTTGTGCTCATTATCGTGGTCTGGATCAGGGAACGGGATTTAATCAGCGGTTCCTTAGTAAGAAATGGTTCGTTTTACCGCATTGGCACTCTTGGTCACCACATGGCCTGCGGAACTGATATCCTGACCGGCTCCGCCGATGATGCCACAACCAGTGAGGCTCAGGATAAATGCCGCACCAACAACCAAAGTAAGCAGTGTTTTCATGGGGTTACTTGATACGCATGATGATGCACCGTGTCGATCCGAGAGAGGAATAAACTCGTGGGATCAGTGAGTGGTTGCTTTTTTTCTGGCATCCCGCATTTCCTTGCAGGCAATGGCCCACTCCTTCTGAAAGGCGGGATTTTTCAGGAACTCTCCTGCTAGGAATTTTCCATAGATTTTTCCGGCCCGGACATCGGCTGGGAAGTGACGGCCTAGGATGACGCGATACCAAGCCTTCTGCCTTGCCTGGGAATGCAGTTCCTTGGCCATGTCTGGAAAGGCATTTGAGAGCATTATCGCCCAGACAAATGCCCGGGTGGTGTGCCCACTAGGATAAGAGTACCCATTGCTGTTTTCCTTGTCACCGGTCAGATGCCAGTAGATGGGGCGTTCCCTGCCAAAGTGATGTTTTGCGATCTGTATGGCTTCCTTGGTCTGGTCATAAACTTGATCGAAGAGTTTTGCGGTTTTTGGCAGATCCCGGCTGTTGAACCAACTTCCCAGCGTGTCTGAGTAATCAAAGACGCTGTCATGCGATGCCGTCATAGCCCTGTCAATCTGCCCCCTAGTGCTGGTGGAACGGGCGTTCTTGAGATAGCCCGTGTCCATTTTGTATTGCTCCGATCCTGGTTGCGGAGGGGCGGGGATAATGGCCGTGATATTATAGCTTGCCGGATCAATGAACTGGGCCGAATCAGCATGCCGTGTAAATAAAAGCGCCAGTGTCAGGGTAATGACTGCGATGATTGTCTGGCGAGGGAGGGATCGGATGAAATGCATGGTTGGGCTAAAATGAAAAGTGAGGGATATCGGAATCGATGATCCTGCGGTTTATTAAAGACCGCTTCAAAGAAAATCGGTGGAGGGATGTTGTTGAGGAGAGGGGTAGGTAGATGACTTAATCCGATTTAATCAGGGTTTTCCTAAAGGCTATCTCACATTGATTTCCTCACTCCAAGGCTGACATCGAAACCGATGCACCGAGACAGATCAAAAATGATAGAAGGAAAAGGTATTTGTGGTTCCCGAAGTCTTCTGTAAGACCAAACCATAAATCGGATTTGGAGGGATGGAGAGAGGGCCTCCACCGGGTATCAGCGATAGAATGCTGGCTCCATCGACTCCAAAAGGGGTGCGAACCGTATTTGTGTCGTTCAAGGAGTATTTCACAACGGCATATTGATTGCCGTTGTGATCGCTCTCCGCAACAACATCCGTCATGTACAGGGTGTCGGGACCAACGGACAGAATCGTTGGTTGTGATGGGGTTTTAATCGTCGCCAAAAGTTTTCCTGAAGCGGAGATCCAGAGAACTGCAATTCCTATCGGATTAAAACTACCATCCTGGACTTTCGCAATAATCGCTGCATTGCCTGCTTTATCGGAAGCATAGTTCACCTCCTGCCAAAAGGCAGAGGGAACCCCCTGGGGTGTTGCCGGAGTAGTGATGACATATTGCCACTGGGGTTTTAGAACCTGTGCCGGGCTGCTTAAAAGGGGACAGCAGACAAAAAGACATGTCAGCAAACTGATCATTGAATTGTGTTTCATTCGATGTGAGATGGCTCAGGGTAATGTGTTCACAACCAATACCCGAGTTCCAGATCCTGCTGGAGACTATTTTTTCGCGGATTTATCCGATTCTTCTATTGGAGGGAGGAATCGCATCTGCCGATCGATGCGCGGGATGCGGATGGTGAAAACCACACCTTTGTTTTCCGCACTCTCCAGCATGATTTCCCCGCCGTGTGCGCGGATGATGCGCTGCACGACATGCAAACCGAGGCCGTTACCGGATTCTTTTGTCGTGTAATAGGGCTGGAATATCCTGTCGATTGAAGCTTGAGAAATGCCGCCACCCGTGTCGCCGATGCTCACCCAGACATGGGAATCATCGCTACCCGTGACCACGCGGAGCAGACCCTGGCTGCCCATGGCCTGAAAGCTGTTGCGGATAATGTTATAGAGTGCCTGCCGCATTTGATCGCGATCGAGCAATACCGGGGGGAGGGCCGATGAAGGCGCGATTTCCACGGTGATGTTCCGATTTTCGATTTCACTCCGTAAAAACTGGACGGTTTCAAGGATCAGCGCATTGAAATCACCGGGATGACATTCAAGAGGAGCAGGCCTGACGGCTTTTAAAAATTGTGAGATAATCTGATCGAGTCGGCGAACTTCACCACGGGCAACGCTCAGTGACTCTATAAAATCGGCCCTGTTTGCATCCGAGAGCCCCGGTTGTTTCAACTTGCGCTCCAGCAGTTGGAGTTGGATGTCGAGAGAATTGAGGGGATTGCCGATTTCATGTGCCACACCTGCAGCTAGAAGTGTCACTGCGGAAAAGCGTTCGCTCTCGATGGTCTCCTCTCTTTCCCTCTGCGCCTCGGTAATGTCTCTCAGGATAATCGCGCGTCCCACAAGGCTTCTGCGGGAAGGTTCCCTCTCATCGCTCATCAGTGGAGCCACATAGAAATTGAGAAATCTGCGTTGAGGATAGAATATTTCCAGATCGCGGCTCATCACATCACCCGAATGCGCCACCGAACGAAGATCGAGACCGGGAATCGCCTCACCGAGTCGCCGGCCCATGTTTTCAGCGCCAATCATTCCGAAGAAAGAACAGGCAGCCTGATTCATATAGATGATCCTATCCTGAGGATCAGTAACGATGACCCCTTCCAGAAGGGCGTTGAAGATTGTTTCCAGAAAGCCCTTCTCTCGCGAGAGGAGTTGCAGATAATGCCCGATGTCATTCGGTTCGACGAATCGGATCCGCTCGACAAGTTTGTCGATGAACCCCCTGTTCATCAGGCCAAAAGGGATTCGAGTTCGGCAACACGCTTTTCAAAGAGAGCCATGGCTGCTTCCACCGGAGCCGGGGAGCACATTTCCACGCCAGCTTTGGCAAGAGTCCTAATGGGAAAATCACTACCCCCGCTCTTCAGAAAGTTGATGTAGCATTCGGTATCACCCGTTTCCAGAACTCCCTTGGCCAGGGTGATCGCCGCCGAGATGCCGGTGGCATATTTATACACATAAAAGGCGCTGTAGAAGTGTGGGATACGGAGACATTCAAGCTCCAACACTTCGTCAATCACCACGCCGGGGCCGAAGTAAGTGTCGAGAAGGCTGCGATAAAGTCTGCGAAAGTTCTGTAGCGTCAGGGCTTCTCCGGCCTCTTCGGCGGCATGGGTCGCCTTTTCAAATTCGGCAAACATCGTTTGACGGAAGAGAGTGCCGCGCAGGTCATCGATCTGCCGGTTTAGCAGATAGGCACGCATGGAGCGGTCAGTTGTCTCGGAAAGGAGATGCTCCGTGAGCAGAATTTCATTGAAGGTAGAGGCCACTTCCGCGAGGAAAATCGGATAGTGATAGGTTTGAAAACTCTGTGATCGTGCCGCATACCAGGTGTGCATCGAATGCCCCGCCTCATGGGCCAGTGTGTAGATGTCGGAGAAGACATCCGGCTTGTAATTCATTAGGATGTAGGGAGGTCCCTCGTAGGTGCCGGAAGAAAAGGCCCCGCTTCTCTTGCCCTTGTTCTCATACCTGTCACACCAGCGCTCCTCACGAAGTCCCTTGGAGAGCGTTGCTGTATACTCGATGCCAAGCGGTGCCAATGCCCGGATCACCATCCCGATCGCATCATCAAATCCGACATCACTCTGGACTGCCGATACCAGCGGTGCATAGGTGTCATAGACATGCAGATCAGGTAGATTAAAGACCTTCTGCCTCAGCGCATAATAGCGATGGAGGACGGGCAGTCGTGAGCGCACTGTCTGAATCAGACTCTCATACACAGCAACGGGAACATCATCGACAAAGAGGGAAGCTTCCAATGCAGAGGGGTAGTTCCTGGCCTTGGCAAGGAAGACATCAGCTTTGACCGAATGAGAGAGGGCGCTTGCCAGCGTGTAGCGATGATCCGAAAATTCCGTGTAGAATTTCTCAAAGGAATTCTTTCTGACCGAGCGATCTGGTCTCTGAAGGAGTGAGGAAAAGCTGCTCTGGGTCAGTTCGATTTCCTGACCGCGATCGTCTCGAACCGAACCAAACGACATGTCGACATTGGTCAACTGGGAAAATGTCTCATGATGTCCCGAGATCACGGGTAGGGAGAGGGCAAGTAAACGCTCCTCGGTATCACTGAGAGTGTGCGGTTTGAGACGACGAAGGCGTTGCAACGGAATGATCCAGTCGGCCAGCAGGGGGTCGGTCAGATAGGTGCCGAATTGTTCCTCAGAGAGTGATTGAATTTCCGGGGAAACCCAGGAGCAGCTCTCACTGATTCTTGCCCCGAGTGACTGAAGTCTTCCATCCCTGTCTAGGGAGACGGCATCGGAACTATCCTCGGATAGTCGAAGTCCTGCATACTGCCCAAGTCTCTCGCTGGAGCGATCGATCAATTTTTCAAATTCCAGCAGGGAGAGCAAATCACCGGCACTTCTTGAGAGCGTTCCCCTGAATGCCTCAATGCCTGTGTATCGGGTCGTCAGATCATGGAACTCTTCCTCCCATACAGCGTCATTGGCAAAGAGAATGGAGAGATCCCATGTGTCGCCCTCAAGGACTTCACTACGAATTTTTAATCCGGATGAGGGGATCTCACCCGATAGATCCGCGATACGGCAAGCCAAAGGCACAGGACAATGCATCAGATGCTAAAAGTGGCTGAATTTTCAGCGACTACTTCTGAGATTTGCCTTGGGAGGCAACGGCTGCCATCGAGGCGGCAATCGCCTCCTGATCGCCGAGATAGTAATGACGGATCGGCTTGAGATTCTCGTCGAGTTCATAGACGAGCGGAACCCCGGTTGGGATGTTCAACGCAAGAATCTCCTCCTCGGTCATGTTGTCGAAATATTTAACGAGTGCCCGCAGAGTGTTGCCATGGGCCGCAACGATCACTTTTTCTCCCCGCTTCACAGCTGGAGCAATCTCATTGTGCCAGTAGGGAAGGACGCGATCGACCGTATCCTTTAGGCATTCGGTGAGTGGTAGTTCGGAGGTAGGAACATTTTTGTAGCGAGGGTCGTTGCCGGGGAAGCGCTCATCGGATTTTTCCAGTGGAGGAGGAGAGACATCATAGCTCCGACGCCAGATGAGCACCTGATCATCACCGAATTTTGTCGCTGTCTCCGCCTTGTTCAGACCTTGCAGCGAACCGTAGTGCCGCTCATTGAGTCGCCATGACTTCTCAACTGGAATCCATAGTTCATCCAGTTCGGCCAGAATCGCATTGAGAGTGTAGAGCGCACGCTTGAGGACGGATACAAAGGCGCGGTCAAAGGAAAACCCCTCGGCTTTCAGCAACTCACCGGCTGCCTTGGCTTCACTGCGCCCCTTGTCATTCAAGTCGACATCGGTCCATCCGGTGAATCGATTTTCTTTATTCCAAGTGCTTTCACCGTGACGAATGAGGACGATCTTGTGCGCAGGAGTAGTCATGGGATGGATAATAGACAAGCGTGGCTCCGTGAAAATCTGAATTTCTTAAAAAATGCGACTTCTGACCGAATGTCGCGGCCCCCTGGCTTGCCGCAACGGTCTCTATGCGATTAAATCAGCGTTTTCCTAAGTAAATCGCCGCAATTGGCTATCTTTGCTTCAGCCATGATTCGAGGGAGACTCGCAGGAGTTCTTCGTTGGCGATCAAGTATTCGTTTCCAAGTTGGAGCGGGATTGCGGCTCCTGTGTCGGTGACAATCTCAAGAACAAGGGTGCGTTTGCCCGGATGTTTTTTGATCGCTGTGGCGATGGATAAAAGGCTTTCCGGACTCAATTTGCTGCGGTCAATCCGGAGGCGAAGCGGTTTCTTGGATGGCTTCGGCGTAAGGGCCTTGAAGTCGCTCGCATTAGCTTTGATCTCTTCATCCCGGATGCTGATACGGACATTGCAGGAGATGACCGTGCCAGGTTTGAGGATCAGCTCATTCTTGCTGAAGGACTCATCCCAAGCGGTCATTTCCAAGCTTCCCGTGTCATCTTCGAGCGTCATGATCCCAAAGGGACGGTTGTCTTTTTTCGTAAATTTCTTCTCCACTGTGGTGAGTAATCCGGCAAGTCGCAGACTGCCCGGTTCGGTCATGGCCAGGGCTTCGGCAATCGATCCGTAGTTTCCCGATTCCAGATTGCCCCGGTAGTCGTCAAGCGGATGCCCCGTCACATAAAAACCTAGGAGTTCTTTCTCGTGCGCGAGTTGTTCGGCACGCGTCCAGCGTTCGACGGTGGTGTTTCCCTCCCCACTCTTCTTCGGGGAGCGCGAGGGGGTAAGATCCGTCATCGAGTCGAAGAGGGAGACCTGTCCGCTGGCCCGGTCTTTTTGCACGGAGGCGGCAGCACCTATGGCCCCCTCGATAGCCAAGAAGAGAGCGGCACGATGGCGGCCGTCCCAGTCGAAGGCACCACATTTGACGAGACTCTCCAAGATCTTCTTGTTCACCGATTTGCAATCGAGACGGGAGCAGAAATCCTCCAGGGACTTGAAGGGGCCGCTGGTTTCCCGATCCTTGATGGCGGCTTCCATGGCACCTCCACCGACATTTTTGATCCCCGCGAGGCCAAAGCGGATTGCAAGCCCTCCGGGAAGGGTTTCGGGAAGGAATGTCAGTGCGCTTCGATTGATATCAGGAGGGAGAATGGTGATTCCCATGCGACCGCATTCGGTGACCAGTGCGGCGATTTTATCCGTGTTGTTAACGGCGTTTCCCAGCAGGCCAGCCATGAACTCAACAGGATATTTTGCCTTGAGATAGGCTGTCTGATATGAAATCAGACCATAGGCGGCACTGTGGCTCTTGTTGAATCCGTATTGGGCGAATTTCTCCAAGAAGTCGAAGATCGCATTGGCTTGTTTGGCAGGAATATTGTTCACCCTTGCACACCCTTCCACAAAGACTTCGCGCTCTTTGGCCATCTTCTCCACATCTTTCTTACCCATGGCGCGGCGAAGGAGATCGGCCTGTCCGAGCGTATAACCTGCAAGGGCACTTGCCGCCTGCTGTACCTGCTCCTGATAGACAATGATGCCGTAAGTTTCGGAGCAGATTTTTTCCAAAAGAGGATGGGCGTATTCGATTTTTTTGATGCCTCGTTTGCGCTCGATATAATCGTCGATGAACTGCATCGGCCCTGGGCGATAGAGGGCGATAAGGGCGATGATATCGGTGAAATGCTCGATCTGAAACCGTTTTGCCGTAGCCGTCATGCCGCCGGACTCGAGTTGGAAGACGCCGATTGATTCTCCCCTGTTGAGTAGATCAAAGGTGGCTTTGTCATCCATCGGTATCTTGGAAAGATCAAAATCGGGTGTGTGGCGATGGATGAGTTTCACTGCGTCATCAATCACAGTGAGAGTCGTCAATCCCAGAAAATCCATCTTGAGCAATCCGAGATCGGTCAGCGGAGCCATCGAGTATTGGCTGACAATGCTGCCATCATTGGCTAGGGCGAGGGGGATGTAATCGGAGAGATCGCGGTCTGCGATCACGACTCCGGCTGCGTGCACACCGCTATTGCGGGAGAGTCCCTCCAGTATGCTGGCGTAGCCCCAGAGTTGAGCTGTGGAAGGTTCTTCTTCCACGGCCTTTTTAAGTTCGGGATTCTTATCGATGGCCCCCGGTTCATGGTGTCCCTTTTTTTCGATGCCATTGAGCGTGATGTTGAGTTCATTGGGAATCATCCGTGCGATGCGATCACCATCGCCATAGCTCCATCCAAGTACCCGTCCCACATCGCGAATCACGCTTTTGGCACCCATGGTGCCGAAGGTGATGATCTGGGAAACAGACATCTTCCCATATTTTTCACGCACATAATCAATGACTTCACCCCGACGGTTCTGGCAGAAATCAACATCGATGTCGGGAGGGCTGATTCGGTCGGGATTGAGGAATCGTTCAAAAAGCAGATTGTAGCGCAGGGGATCGAGATCGGTGATACCGAGGACATAAGCGACGAGTGAACCCGCTGCCGAGCCGCGACCCGGGCCAACAGGGATACCCCTGCCCTTGGCATAATTGATGAAATCCCAAACAATCAGAAAGTAACTTGTGAACCCCTGCTTGGACAGGACCGAGAGCTCGTAATCAAGCCGCTCCCGGATGGCCGGATCGCTGGATGCCCTCTCACCATACCGCTTGCGCAGCCCTTCTTCACTGAGTTCGAGCAAATACCCTTCCCGGGTTTTCCCTTCGGGGGGAAGGTAATCCGGATACTTTGATTTTCCAAACTCCAGCTTCGCATTGCACCGCTCCGCGATGGCAAGCGTGTTACTGATGGCTTCCGGGTGATCGGCAAAGAGGGAGGCCATTTCCTCACCGCTCTTAAAATAGAGTTCGGGTACATACCGCATCCTCTTCTCGTCATGAATCATTGCTCCCGTGCCGATGCAGATCATGACATCGTGCGCCTCGTGATGGGCACGATCGAGAAAGTGAACATCGTTCGTGGCGACCAGATCGAGTCCGAGGTCGCCCGCAATCCCGATGAGCCCCGCACGATTACGCCTTTGCTGCTCGATTCCGTGGTCGGCAAGCTCGATGAAGAAGTTCTCCCTGCCAAAAATATCGCGATAGGCCGCGGCGGATTCTAGAGCCTTGGCTGTCTGTCCCTCGCTCAGTGCCATATTGACCTCACCCTTGAGGCAGCCACTCAGGGCGATAAGCCCTTTGCTATGCCTGGCCAGCAGATCCTTGTCGACGCGGGGTTTGTAGTAAAAACCCTCCAGATGAGCCGCCGTGGAGAGCTTGACGAGATTCCGATACCCCTCGTCATCCGAGGCAAGAAGGGTCATGTGAAATGCTGCATCCCTGCCGCCATTGGCGGTTTTTTTCTCATGCATGGAACCGGGGGCAACATAGATCTCACAGCCTATGATCGGCTTGACCCCTGCTTTTTCAGATTCCTGATAAAATTCGACGGCTCCAAAAAGATTCCCATGATCGGTCAGGGCGAGAGCCGGCATGCCCAGGGAAGCCGCCTTTTTGATCAAATGTTTCATCCGAATGGCCCCATCCAGCAGCGAATACTCGCTGTGTACATGCAGGTGAACAAAGGGGGTCTCGGCCATCGTTCGATGCTACGATTCGTGGAGCCCTGGGGCAAGTGTTCGAATGCCCGCTTTTCCGTTAGAGCGGTTTAAGTAATTCTATAGCCATTCCTTGCGGCGGCATTGGGCCATTTAGCAGTGTCGCGTCGCTTGGGCTGTAGGGCACGACTACCGCCTCATCACTTGCTCCTTGCCAACCGACCCCATGGCACTCGCAAGTTGATGGCCACACTATTATTTAAAACGCGCTAAATTTTCCCCGCTATCACGAGCAGGCCTTTAAGCGTGAGCAGAGGATCAACCAGATCGATGATTTTTTTTCCCCCACCGGATCGGGATAATCGGTCAACCAGTTCCGCATCACCTCCGGTCGTCAAGACGAAGGGCTTTTTGCCGTCAAAAGTCACCCGGGTGATTCTGGTCACCACTTCACGGACGATGCCGACTACTCCGAGCAGAAGTCCGATTTGGATACCCTGCCGGGTGCTTTTGCCAACGACGGATTCAATCCGTTGAATCTTGGTGAGAGGCAGGAGGGCCGTTCTTTCATGCAGGGCCGAGGCGGCTGTGGCCAACCCCGGAGCAATGATGCCGCCAAGGTAACACCCTTTCGGATCGATGATGTCAAAGGTCACGGCTGTGCCGAAATCAACAACGATTGCGGGCAATCTTCCGAGGCTGACCGCGGCGGCGACATTGGCCAGCCGATCCGCTCCGATCTTTCCGGGTTTGGGATACCGGATATCGACACCGGCAGTCTTGTGATCCAACCAGAGGATGGGGCATGGGAGTAGCTTCCCAAGGGATTGATTGGCTTTTGGAACGACTGACGAAATGACTGCCCGGTCAGCATTTGGGAGTTTTTTTTTCAACCTTTCAGCCAGCAATGGGGTAGGAATCTTTTGAATGCTTCCAATGACTCCGTTTTGAACGATGGCTATCTTGCTGAAGGAATTGCTGACATCAATGAGAAGCAGGCGTTCTCCTGATACTGATGAGGTGGAATGATTTGGTAAATGACACTTCATCAGGCTGCGGCAGCTCCCGAGGCATTGGCCAGATCAGCTTCCTCCGGTGGAAGTGCCGCCTTGAATCGATTCTTATCAATCGCCTTCATATAGGCTTCATGGGCACTGATTGTCCCGTCGAGCATGCGTGCCCAGATGGCATCATCCATAAACTGCATTCCCTGGGATTTTCCAGCAACAATGACATCCTGAAGCTTCTGGGTGGCCCCTTCACGGATGATTGCGGAGACAGCGGGGTTGACCTTGAGGATTTCGTTGATGGCAACGCGCCCTTTGCCATCGGCTTTTTTGAAGAGGAGTTGGGCCACCACTCCGCGCAGCGAGGAGGCAAGCATCGTGCGCACCTGTGATTGTTGTTCGGCAGGGAAGGCGTCGATCATGCGATCCACAGTCTTGCGGGCATTGTTGGTGTGCAGGGTGCCAAAGACAAGGAGTCCTGTCTCGGCAGCGGTCAGTGCAAGCTGGATGGTCTCCAGATCGCGCATTTCGCCGACGAGTACGATATCCGCATCCTCGCGCAAGGCTGCCTTGAGTCCGGAGGCAAACGAGGTGGCATGTTCCGGGACTTCCCGCTGGGTGATTATGCTCTTCTTGTTGCGATGCACAAACTCGATCGGTTCCTCAATGGTGACGATGTGGCGACCGTAATTGGTGTTGATATAGTCAATGAGCGCCGCCAGCGTCGTGCTCTTGCCTGATCCGGTGGGGCCGGTGACCAGCACGATGCCGCCGCGCATATCACCGAATTCCTTGATGACCGGGGGGACATTGAGTTGTTCCAAAGTCAGGATCTTCGTGGGAATCAGACGGAAGACGGCGGCATATCCAAAGACCTGCTTCAGGTAGTTGCATCGGAACCTGCTTTCCTCATCCATCTGGTAGGCAAAATCGAGATCCCCAGTCTCCTCATATTTCTCCCATTTTTGCGGGGTGCAGATCTCGCTGAGCATGTAGGCCATTTCCTCATGGGTAAGCGCTTCATCGCGAATGGGAACAATCTCGCCATGCCGACGAATCTTTGGAGGTTGTCCTTCAGCAAGGTGAAGGTCCGATGCTCCATAATCCACAAGCACCCTGAAAAAATCATCGATATAGGCCATGGTATAAAAATTGGATGGGTTTATTTCCTTGTGACCAATTCCATCTCGGTTTTGTTTTCGGATCGATAGATTGCTTCTTCCGCGGTGATGAGTCCCGGCCGATAGAGATCGGCTATCGAATCGTCCATCAGGATCATTCCTGCCTTGCGACCGGTCTGAATAATTCCCGGCAGCATAAAGGTCTTGGATTCACGGATGACATTTGCGACTGCTGGTGAATTTGTAAGCATTTCCATGGCAACCACCCGTCCCGTTCCATCGGCCCTGGGAATGAGTTGCTGACTGACGATGCCGCGAAGCGATTCGCTGACCATGATCCGAATCTGATCCCTCTGATCGGTAGGAAAGACATCAAGCAAGCGATCCAGTGTTCTCGGGGCGTTGCTGGTATGGAGCGTGCCGAGAACCAAGTGACCGGTTTCCGATGCCGAGATTGCAAGTTGGATGGTCTCCAGATCGCGCATCTCACCGACCATGATAACATCGGGATCTTCACGGAGTGCCCCACGAAGCGCGGCAGCAAATGATTTGGTATGCGTGTGAACTTCGCGTTGGGTCACCTGGCAGCCCGCCGAGGGAATGATGTATTCGATCGGTTCCTCAAGCGTGATGATATGATCGCTGCGGTGAAGGTTGATCTCCTGGACAAGTGCCGCCAGCGTGGTCGTCTTGCCGCTGCCCATCGGACCGGTGACAAGCACAAGTCCGTTGTGATACTGGGTGAGCAGTTTGAGCTGCGGCGGCATCCCAAGTTCGTCGAGCGTGCGGAGAGAGCTGTTGATGATGCGAAAGGCGAGATCATACCCGAGGCGCTGGCGCACCACGCTGGTTCGGTACCGACCGTTTGCGTTGGTGTAAGCAAAATCGACATCCCCCTGCTCAAAAAGCCGGGCGAGCTGATGTTCGTCAAGAAAACCGCGTATCAGTTTTTCCGTATCTTCCGCCGTGAGGTGGGGCGCATCGTCCCACATTGGAATCAGCTGCCCGTAGCGGCGGCATGTAGGTTGGCTTGTCACGCTAAGGTGAACATCCGACGCCTCCCTCTCTTTCCCCAACAGGAGATATTCATCAACATGCGCGGGGAGTGTATTCTGACTTGGCGAACTCATGAAAATTCGGACTCGTGGGCTATGGGCTAGGCTGGATCAACAGCGTTTTGCTTCAAGGGGAAAATCGTTGGCAACCAATTAGAGAATCGTTTTCTAAGTTTTGTTTTTTTTGGCCAGGCCGCCTTGAACAGTCTTATGGGCATATTCCAGGATGATCGGTTTTAGGATCGGATAGAGTAACTTCCCTACTTGAAGTGCTCCCGCTACCCATCCCGCCTTGGCGAGCGTGACGGAAGGGCTGATGCTCCCTGTTGAGGAGGCTGCCACCGTGGAAACGGCACGATCGGGAGAACGCCTCATGCCGAAAATTGTCGTCAACAGTCCGGCACTGACCGCGCCGGTGAGCCATAAAAACGGATGTTGCTTGAAGGACTGCTTGATTTTCTTTTGCAGGTCGAGTTCCGAGCAAAGGGCGCTGTATTCCTGTGCGATCTCCAAGCGGCTTTCCCTGACGGCTTTTAACAGAAGTGGGGAAGGTGTCATTGCGGGGAGGAGGCAGAGGTTCCCGATGATTTCTTGGAGTAATTGTCGAGGGAGTCCAGATCCCGACGGATTTCCGATGCCGTTTCCGCGTAAGGTCGTGGCGTGGTACGGACGCGCAGGAAGAAGAAGATCACGCCGGCCAGTACGAAATGAAGAAGCGTCACCAAACCGAAGGCCGCAGGCCATCCCCAACCTCCCCCCATGGTCAAAATAGACACCAGTGTGGCGAGGAGGGAGAGATAGGCGATGACCACGGCCACGATGAGGGCAACAAGGAGCAGGATCGATGCCAGACTCTGCCGGATCAGCAAACGGGTCTCCTCCGCCGCAAGTTCTGTCAGCGCCAGCAGATGGCGCAGCAGGGCAAAAAGGAGACCTGACACCCGCGACGGTATGCCGCCGGGAAGTTCGTTCAGATCCATGGTTGCAGCTCTGTTTCTGGGAAGATGCCGACGGTTTTCAATTAGCGACGGCGGAAAAGAATGCCGAGAAGAATACCGGCTGCAAAGGTCAACCCGACAGCCTTGAAGGGATTATCCCGGACATAATCTTCAGCCTGATCGGCAAGATCCTCCAGTTGGGTCTTGTATTCGGCTGCTGCCTCACTGGTGATTTCCGACAGATCGGCATACCGCGTGCGTGCCTGGTGGGAGAGATCGCCATATTTTTCCTTGGCTGTCTGCGAGAGATCACCATAGGTGGAAAGGGCTGCATCCTTCAGATCTTGCGCTGCTGCTTCGAGTTCTCCACGGCTTGCAGAATAGGCATTGAGAGCACTTGTCTTGGCTGCTTCCGCGACCTCACGCGCCGCCGCCGTGGTGGCTTCAAGCGCCTTCTTGGCATGGGCTTGGCTGCTCTCGAGTTTCTCGGCTGCCGAGGTGGATGATTTGTCTTCGGTCATGGTCGTAATGGGTTGGGTGAGGTATGCGTTGATCGACAAAGGGAAAGATCGCAGAACCTCCCTGCTTGGCAAGATCACATCATGGTTTTTGATACATCACCGGGGTTGCCAGCGAAAGCTGATGCCGCATGGTAGCCAATGTTGATCCAGGCATCCTCGCAGACCAAGAGCGACGATTTCGCAACTGCCGGGAATTTTTTTATCAATCAGTGACTTTGGAGTTTCTCCGGACAAATCATGAGTAAGGTCACTGTAGGTGTTTAAAAGCAAAAAGAGAGGTTGCTCCGAAAGTGCCATCAGGGCCATGTCCAGAAGCAGAGGCAAATGTTCCGATAACCTCCAGAGTTCCCCATGCTTACCCCTTCCGAAGCTGGGGGGATCCATGATGATGGCATCGTAGCGGTTCCCCCGGCGGATTTCCCGTTGCAGATATTTCAAGGCATCCTCGACGACATAGCGGATCGGGGCAGCCTCCAACCCCGAGAGTCTGGCATTGTCCGAACACCACGCAACCATGGCACGCGCCGCATCGACATGGGTGACGCTGGCCCCCGCCGATGCCGCGGCAAGTGTAGCCCCTCCGGTGTAGCCAAAGAGATTGAGGATTCTGACCGGGGTGGCGCGTGGAGGGGTTGAGGCGATAACCCCTTGTATCCAGTCCCAGTTGACAGCCTGTTCGGGAAAGAGACCGAGGTGTTTGGATTCGGTCGGTCTGACTTGGAAACTGAGTGATCCGTGACGGATGATGCAGGGATCAGGGAAAGGATGAAGCCATTGCCATTTTCCTCCCGATGCATGCAGTCCATCATAGTGTCCCTGCCAGGAGGGCAGATTTGCGGGATGACTCCAAGGCCATGTGGCGGCGGTTTCTGGGCGCTGGACAATGATGCCACCCCAGCGCTCCAGTCGCTGGCCTGCTCCCGTTGCCAGAAGTTCATAGCCATGACAAGTCACCGTGTGTGTGGCGGCCATATTTAGAATCCGCTGTGAAACTGGATGATCAAGAGCCATGCATTCAGCCCTCCGATGATGAGAGCCATGAGCCATCCCACAAGCCGTATCCATCGGGCATTGACAAACTCACCCATGATTCGTTTGTTTCCGGAAAACTGCACGAGAGGCACTACCGCAAAACTCAGCTGCATGCTCAGAATCACCTGGCTGATCAGGAGAAGATGAGTGGTGGCTCCATCGCCGCAAATGGCGAGGACCAGCACGGCGGGAACCACCGCAATAAGGCGAGTGATCATCCGGCGCATCCATGGTTGGATTTTTATCTGAAGGAATCCCTCCATGACGATTTGTCCGGCCAGGGTGCCGGTGAGGGTGCTGTTCTGCCCTGCTGCCAAAAGGGCAATGGCAAACAGGGTGCTTGCTCCGGTGACTCCAAGCATCGGGGTGAGGAGTTTGTAAGCTTCCTGAATCTCCGCAACATTGGTTCTGCCGGAACGATAGAAGGTTGCCGCTGCAAGGATCAGGATGGCCGCGTTGATCAGGAGAGCAATGAAGAGGGCGATGTTGGAGTCGATGGATGCAAACCGGATCGCCTCCCGTTTTCCAACCTGATCCAAAGGATAACTGCGTGTCTGGACAATCGAGGAATGCAGATAAAGGTTATGCGGCATCACTGTCGCACCGAGGATACCGATGGCGATGAAGAGCATTTCGTGATCAGTGACTATCGAGGGGGAGGGGATGAAGCCGTGCAGGATGGGAATGAGATCCGGTTTGGAAAACAGAATTTCCAGTCCGAAACAAAAAGCGATGGTGGCAATCAGGGTAATGACCAGTGCCTCGATATAACGGAATCCCTTCTGTTGCAGCATCAGCAAAAGCAGAACATCCAGCGTCGTGATGATGACACCTGCCATCAGGGGAAGATGAAAGAGCAGATTCAGGGCAATGGCGGAGCCGATCACTTCTGCAAGATCGCAGGCTGCGATGGCGATTTCGGCAAAGATCCAAAGTGGGATGGAGGCTGTTTTTCCATACTCCCGGCGGCAGAGTTGGGCGAGATCCTTGCCGGAGGCGATTCCCAGCTTGAGCGCAAGATACTGCAGGAACATGGCGGAAATCCCCGACATGAGAATCACCGAAAGCAGGGCGTAGTTGTATTTGGAGCCTGCAGCCAGATCCGTAGCCCAGTTGCCGGGATCCATGTAGCCGACGGCCACGAGATACCCCGGCCCTGCAAAAGCGATGAGCTTACGCCAGAATCCCGGTTTGGAAGGGATTGATAACGACCGATGAACCTCTGGAAGGCTTGGAAGTTGAGAAGGAGACATGAAAAAGATTAGCCTTGGCTAATTTAATAATACTGGGCTATATTTTTTAATCAAATCAAAATCCAGATTTTCCCAAATCCCCCTCGACCAATGATCAAAACAGGACATCGATCATCCTCCGCGGCAGAAGATTATCTTGAACGAATCCAGGAACTGATCGACGCAAAGGGATATGCCAGGGTGGTTGATATCGCCGAGAGTCTCGGGATTTCGCAGGCAAGCGTCACGAATATGGTCAAGAGGCTTGATGTGGAAGGATTGCTTCATCATGAAAAATACCGTGGCCTGATTTTAACCGATGAAGGGGAACGGATTGCCCGTGCCATCAGTCACCGGCACAAGATCCTGACCGATTTTCTACGGTTAATGGGAGTGTCGGCTCAGGAAGTGGAGCGCGATGTGGAGGGTATGGAGCATCATCTGAGTGCCTCTTCCCTTGAAGTCATAGAAGCCCTCTTTAAGGAACTTTCATCAAATAAGGCGCTTTTGGACAAAATCAAAGTTGCCTCCAAACACTCAAACTTGCCATAGGGACTGACGCGACATGTCCGGTTCATGAGTGTGGTATGTGATCACAGGAGAGCTTCATTTTCTTGTGCGCAATGCCTCGCAAGAGTAGGATGATCTGATCCTTCCCATGTCCACCTTCAAGCAATTAGCCTCACTTTTGGGAATCTCGGATCGCCAGCTTCGCCGTTATGCTGAAGCGGGAAAAATTGTGGGAGTCTACACAACAAAGGGGGGACACTGGCGGCTTCGCGGTCAATTGACACAAGCCCGTGTTGATCGTGCCCGCAAGGTGCTCAGGCTCAATCCGGCCATTGCGGCGGTGCGGAGAAAGGAATATTTCAAACGCGCCAACTCGGTCATCAAAGATGTCCAGAAGCAATGGAAGCAGACCTTTGAACCGCCGAAAAAAAAGCCCGCCAAGCCGGTGAAACAAAAAACTCTTCCGGCAGTTCCAAAACCGGGGGAAGGAATTCAGGGGGATCTGTTTTCTCAATGGTGAGGACATTGTTTCCAAAGCATTGGAATTTTTTGCGGGGACTTGGCATTTCTTGAAAAAAACACCACTCTGCGCAGCCGTGACAAAAAAAATCCTATTTTCCTGGCTGCTCATACTTATCCTTTTTGCGACCCATGGCGCATCGGCAACAGGTGTCCCCGTGGGAACTCCCACCGCCATAGCCACACTCTCCCGTCGATCAGCCAAACCGGGCGAGCGTGTTGAGATGGTAGTGACAGTGCGTTCCGCTGCACACCCCATTGTCTGCATACCGTCTGATTTATCGGGACTTCATTTCCAGATTTTGGGAAAGCCCCGCCTGCTTCAAGTGGATGGGGAGAGCGTTTGGCTGTTTCGTTACCGCGTGACCCCGGTGCGCAACGGTGATTATGAAATTCCCCCCCTGCGCGTATCGGAGGGCAATGCCCTGATGGAAACGAAGCCTCTTTTTCTCCATGTGACAGCCTCAGGCGAACGGCCTCCTCTTTCCGCCAAGGAACTTTCGGCAGGTGTGAATATTCCCGAATCACTAGGTGAGGAAGTCCTCAAAGCTGCACCACAACCGACTCCCAAGCCCACTCCTTCCCCGACCCCTCACGACACGAGGGATATCGGATCCAAAATCGGCTCCTCCTGCTGGAAAGGTCTCAAAGCCTTCTGGAATTATTCGGGAAAATAATCCACACTGGAATAATTCCTGAATTGTCAAACCTTGCAGGGATGGTTAGTGTCGCAATTTGTCCCCCAATGACTCCTCTGCTATTTCTCCCAAAAATTTTTCTTGCCGGTGGTGCTTTCCTTGGAGCACTCCAGTTGCCGCAGGAAATTCCGGTTGATAACCACACCCTTGCCGGTGAAAAAATTCCTGCGGTTCAGGTGGTGACGCGTTCACGCTGGGGGACTCCGATGCTTCCTGACGGGAAGGGGGGCTATAGTTTGATTGCTCCGATCAACAAGAAATTCATCGCCCAGAGCCTCTGGATTCCTCCTGTCTCCGGTACTCGCCCCGATATTGAAGTGCCTGCTTCCACCAATCAGCCTGCCGTTCCGTCCGTCCCCACGGTTTTCGCCCCTGCTTCCGTGCCCGCTGCGTCATCCGCACCCGCGATATCAACGCCAGCGGCTGTGCCGAATAAATAAGGGTTGATCGGGGTTGGGGATCTATTGGTGCCCTCATCCCGGATACGGGTTTTTTTTCTGGTTAAGAGCGCTGCTTCCGATTGCAATCTTCCGCGACATGTCCTCACTTGCCGAACTCTTTTCTAAAAACAAATCGTGGGCTCAGAATCTTATCTCCAGAGATCCGGCATTTTTTGAAAAACTCTCCGTTCAGCAGCATCCCGAATACCTCTGGATTGGATGCGCCGACAGTCGTGTCCCTGCCGAGGAGTTAGTCGGACTTGCGCCTGGGGAGCTCTTTGTTCACCGCAATGTGGCCAATGTGGTCGTCCATACCGATTTCAACTGCCTCTCTGTCATTCAATTTGCCGTCGATGAGCTCAAGGTGAAGCATATCATCGTCTGCGGTCATTATGGATGCGGTGGCATCATGGCAACATTGCGCGAGGAGAGGGTCGGACTGGCCGACAACTGGCTCAGACATGTGGATGATGTCATTCAAAAGCATCAGGGTTTGCTTGCCCGGTGGGATCATGATGACGCCTCCCGCTGCAATCATCTCTGTGAACTCAATGTCATCGAGCAGGTCTCCAATGTCTGCAAGACGACCGTTGTGCGCGATGCCTGGGAACGCGGGCAGGAACTTATCGTTCACGGCTGGATCTATGGCATGAAGGATGGCCTGGTCAGGGATCTACATACGAGCGCCTCATCTCTCGAAGAAGCACGCGCCAACTACCTGAAAGCAATCACCACCCTGCCCGAGTAGACTGCCTGCGCTGTCGGGATTCTTCCTTTGATTGGTATTACTTCTCTGTTGGTTCGTTGGCAGCCTTCCATCCGGCAATACCCGGCTTGAAATGCTGCACATTGGTGTAGCCAAGCTTTTGGGCAGCTTCCGCTCCCCGTGCATAGGCTCCGCAGTGTTCGTTGCCGCAATAGGCGACGATCAGTGAAGACTTGTCAGCGGGCAGCACCTTGGCCAGATCAGCTGCATGAGCTGTAAAATCGATGGCTCCGGGAATATGCCCATTGTTGTAGGAGACAGGGCCGTTCACATCCAGAAGCGTGGCTTTCTTCGATGCGATCGCTGTCTTCAAATCCCCCAGACTGATGTCCGGGAATGACCCTGCGACTGCATTAAGGGCGAACAGGAGAATGGCAACGAGAGGGAGGATTTTCTTCATGGTTAGGATACTAGCACCCTTCCATGAAATCGCTACCGAAAAGCAGGTTTTTCCAGAATCTCCTCAGGGGAAATTTTTTTGGCTGCATTGTGTGCCGGGATCTTCATCCATTCTTCGCGATGAAGTTTTGCGAGATCTGCCATGAACTCCTTGTTCTCCAGCAGATTGGCAAAGATCTCCTCCGCCAGCACCCTGGATTCCAAGACATCCGAAGGGAAATGCATCCCTCCGATAATCCTGTCCTGGCAGACTTGCAGGGCCGAGGAGAGAAAGTCATTGCGATCAGACTGATCAAGTGCTCCAAGCACAAGGGCAAACAGCCATGCACGCGTCGAGTGTCCGCTTGGATAGGAATAACCATCCTCCTTGGTTACAAGAGTTTTCACCAGATCGGGAAACGCCCGGTAGGGGCGGAGGCGGCGATAATAATCCTTCAAATAGTTTTTAGGCAGATTGGCCGTGGTTTCCAATCTGCCAAAAAATTCGGCTGTCTTGGGATAAGCATCCGGAGTGAATTGAGGCCCGAGTACTTCTGAAAAGGAAAAGACATTGAAGCTCACGGTTTGTTCGGCATGTGCGATCACTTCTGGGGAGGCATTGTTCTGGATGGCCAGGACGCAATCCAGATCGGCTTTTTCAGCAGGTGAACTCATGGTGGGCGGAGATGGAATCAATGTGATCAGGTTGGAATAATCAGGCAGCTTCCAAGCAAGCGGAGCAGGCGCAGGAGCCTTCTCCTTGGCAACGAGACCGGGAGTACAAAACGAAAGCGTCAGAACGAGAGCCAACAATTGCATGGAAAATTTCATGTGCCTTGCAGCATCAGGGGGAGGGGCTCAAGCGTCAAGATGGGGAAATACGACGGATCATCTTTGCCCCGAACTGAAGATCAACTTGGCAAGGGATTGAACCGGGTGCATAGTCATCGACTCGCAAGCCAGCGTGGCGGAATTGGCAGACGCGCCGGACTCAAAATCCGGTATCCTCTAAAGATGTGCAGGTTCGACCCCTGTCGCTGGTAGCTCTTAAAATGGGCCTCTAAGAGCTTTTGCAATTGAAAACAGCATTCTTTATCTCTTCTTCCCTTTTCTGCCTTTGAGCACCGTTTTTGGTTTTGGTCGGTTGTTCATGGCCGTGGTGATGGCTCCCCCACTTTTGAGTTCCATGATCTGATCACGAAGCAGTGCCGCCCGTTCGTATTCCAGCCTTCCCGAAGCCTCCTTCATTTCAATTTCCAGTTCGCGAATGAGGGTGCCAATGTCGAGCGGCATTTCATTGATGTGCGCGGAATTGGTATCGCTTTCAATCAGGACACGGAGGCTCTCCTGCACGGGGCGCTTCACACTATGAGGGGTGATGCCGTGAAGTCGGTTGTGCTCCATCTGGCGCCGGCGACGATCCTCGGTGATGTCGAGGAGTTCGCGCATGCTGCCGGTGATTTTATCGGCAAAGAGATAAACTTCCCCGTTCACATGGCGGGCGGCGCGGCCTGCTGTTTGGATGAGTGAAGTGCGACTGCGAAGGAAGCCCTCTTTATCGGCATCCAGTACGCAGACAAGACTGACTTCGGGAAGATCCAGCCCTTCACGGAGGAGATTGATTCCAATCAGGATGTCAAATTCCCCCGCTCTCAACGAACGCAGGATCTCCACGCGCTCGATGGTATCGATGTCACTGTGGAGATAGCGCACCTTGAGTCCGACATCTTTGAGGTAATCAGTGAGATCCTCCGCCGTGCGCTTGGTGAGGGTGGTAATGAGGACGCGTTCACCTGACTCCACGCGCTGCCGGCAGAGTTCGATTGTCTCATCGATTTGACCCTTGAGCGGTCTGACCATGATGCGTGGATCAAGAAGCCCCGTCGGGCGTATGATCTGCTCCACGATCAGGGGGGTGCCATGGGTATCGGTTTCCAGGATCTCGTTTGCCGCATTGGCCTTGAGAGGAAGTCGGGTTGAGTCAGGTTCCAGAAACCCCTCGTTGCCGACGAAGCTGTTCCGAAGCTCAATGTCACCAGGAGTGGCACTGATGTAGAGCCCCTGACGGTTCATTTCCAGAAATTCGGTAAAATTCAGCGGTCTGTTATCGAGCGCACTTGGTAGGCGAAATCCATACTCTACGAGCGTCATTTTCCTGGCTCGATCCCCGGCATACATTCCGCCAACCTGGGGTAAAGTCGCATGGGATTCGTCGACAATGAGGAGCGTATCCTCTGGCAGGAAGTCCATGAGCGTATAGGGACGCGATCCTGCCTCGCGTCCTGTGAGATGCCGGGAGTAATTCTCAATACCGTTGCAGTATCCCATCTCCTGCATCATCTCGAGATCATACTCGGTGCGCATCTTGAGCCGCTGAGCCTCGATGAATTTTCCATTCGCCTCAAACTCGGCGACTCGCTCCACCATTTCTGTGCGGATGTTGCGCATGGCAGGCTGCATTTTATCCTTCGGCGTGACGAACTGTTTTGCCGGAAAGAGAGTCAGGTGGGTGAGTTCACCACGCGAGCGACCGGTGAGGGGATCGAAGAGCGTCATGCGGTCGATTTCATCTCCGAAAAACTCCACGCGCACCGCTTCGTCCTCATTCTGAGCCGGAAAAAGTTCGACGACATCACCACGGACGCGGAACTTGCCGCGATCAAACTCAATCTCATTTCGCTCGTAGAGCATCTCGACAAGTCGGCGTAGGACTTCCTCACGGGTGATGTGGTCGTGCTTCTTGATCGTGAGCACCATCTGAAGGAAATCCTCCGGCGAGGCGAGACCGTAGATACAGGAGACGCTGGAGACGACGATGACATCACGCCGTGTCAGCAGCGAGCTGGTCGTGGAGAGACGGAGGCGTTCGATCTCCTCGTTGATCAACGAGGAGATCGAACGCCTC
>Ga0194039_1000022_pt1 | contig 98022 bp, 83 predicted proteins | sample JunL228m_MetaG_FD_148679 | JGI IMG/M metagenome (GOLD analysis project Ga0194039, IMG submission 148679) | Anoxic zone freshwater microbial communities from boreal shield lake in IISD Experimental Lakes Area, Ontario, Canada - Jun2016-L227-8m | ecosystem: Environmental > Aquatic > Freshwater >...
GTTATCAGATGAGAAGCAATTTTGCCTATTTCGGCTGGCGGGCAACCGTGCATTGTGGAAAGAGTGACATTGTTACTTATTGCAGAAGGAATACTGATTTTCTTAACTTCAGGGAAATATTTTGCTACTATTTCTGTGCATTCATCTTTGAGCGAGCCGGCATCGAGGACTTTTTTAAGGAACCACTTAACATTCTCTTTCTGAATTCCTTCATAGTTATAGCCAACGCTTGTACTGAAAATTATTCCTGGAGTTTTTCCAGGAAAACCTAGTTTCTGGTGAAGAGCATGAATGAGAACCCAAGCCCTTATGTATTCATCGTAAGATTGGTGTATTTTGAGTTCCTGTGACCATTCGACATTGAATCCGGCATCCTGCATATCGATACATGGTTTGGCAACTTCGATTTCGTCCAGTGTCTGGACTGTCTTGAGTTCGATAAATCTTGCGCCTGAGAGCCAGGATAAAATTATGTTCTGAGCCATCTGAGTGTGCGGTCCTGCGGCTACTCCGAACGGTGTTTCAAGCTTTGTGCCATAGATATCAACCTTAAATTTGTCTTTTGCTTGTGGCTTGAAGAACAAGTCCTGGTTGATCCCGAAAATTGTTTTCTTTTCTTTTAACTCGGTGAAGATCCAATGAGTTAATGATTCCATTGAGATTGGTGCGAATTTATCCGACATTATTTCCCTCCCTTATTTTGATAAAAATACAAAAAATAATGAAAAAAACAAGTATAATCATATTGACGAATGGCTTAAGATTAGGAGATAAGCTTGTTTTTTTCAAGCGTTCTTGTAGATTCTGGCATTCAATAAAATAAATAATGGGGGTTTTATGCTCAAGTTTGTTGTTAACGATAAGGTTATAGAAACAAATCTGCATCCTGGAACCATACTGATAGACTATCTTAGAGATGAGTTAAAATTGGTTGGAACAAAGGAAGGGTGTAAAGAGGGAGAATGTGGCGCATGCACAGTTCTTATAGGCACATTGAACGAGGACGGATTCGTATCCTATAAATCAGTTGCTTCGTGTATTTTGCCTATTGGTGATGTGAATGGCACTCATATTGTAAGTATTGAAGGCGTTAATCTTAAAGAGCTTAATCTAGTACAGAAAGCAATATTTGATAACAGCGCATCCCAGTGCGGTTTCTGCACGCCAGGAATAGTTTTATCTTTAACTTACTTTGCGTTAGCAAGCAAAGATTTCGTTTACGACGACGCAGTTGATGCGCTTGACGGTAATATTTGCCGTTGCACTGGATATGTGGCAATTAGAAATGCGGCTAGACAATTATCAGATTTTCTAAAACAGAAAGACAGTGATGCAAATAATAGAATCAGCATGCTTGTAACAGCCGAAATTCTTCCAAAATATTTTGCCGAAATTCCAATGAAACTAAAATTGTTAGGTGTTGAGGCATCAAGCAAGTTCTCAAAGAATTCAAAAATAATAGCAGGAGGGACAGATTTATTTGTCCAGAAACCTGATGAACTTCTCGAGACTGATTTGTGTTTTATCTCTGAGAGAAAAGACCTTAACTACATAAGGTTGGATAATTTCGCTCTTCACATCGGCTCAGGCACAAAGCTAGAAGATTTTAGAAATTCCTGCGTAGCTAATAAATATTTTCCTTATATGAAGAATGATATACTTTTGCATTCTTCCATGATTCTTAGGAATAAGGCTACTCTTGCGGGAAATATTGTTAATGCATCTCCTATCGGTGATATAACTATCATGCTTTTAGCCTTGAATTCTTCCGTAACAATCGAAACTTCGAAGGGTACAAGAACTGTTGCCCTGGATAAATTTTATAAGGGATACAAGAAGTTTGATCTTGCTGAAGGCGAAGTCATAATAGAAGTCATTATTCCTGTTCAGAAACAAAACTCAAAGTACAATTTTGAAAAAGTATCTAATAGGAAAATCCTTGATATAGCTGCTGTGAATTCCTCAATAGTCATTGCAGTAAGCGATGACAAAATTTCTGATTTAAGGATTTCGGCAGGCGGCGTTGGCCCGATACCTATGATGATTGAAGGGGTGGACAAATTTATAGGCAAAGAGATTTCTTTTGAGCTCGCCAGGAATATAGCTGAATATTCCATATCTAAAGTTGCTCCGATTGACGATGTAAGGGGTACGGCGCAATACAAAAAACTGCTTTTAAGGCAGTTGATATATGCCCACTTCAATAAACTCTATTCGATAAAAGTATGTTCTAATGGAGGATGCTAATATGAGAAATTCAGATATGAAAATGCATGTTTGCGGCAAGTCTGTCTTTGTAGATGATATTCCGGCTACTGAAGGGTTGCTTCACGCTGTTTTATTTCTCTCTCCAATAGCAAAAGGAACTATCGAAAGATTGGATGTTTCAAAAGCAAAAAAAGCTGATGGTGTGGCAGGAGTTTTTATTCACAGCGATGTACCCGGTGTAAATCAAATCGGTCACATGATTCAGGATCAGCCTCTTTTTGCGGTAAAAGATCTTGAGTATGTAGGCCAGCCTATTGCCATGGTTGTGGCTGAAACTAAAAGACAGGCCAGGAAAGCTCTCAAACTTATTGAGCTGGAAGTTAAAGAACTCGAAGGCGTTTTTGATCCAAGAGAAGCTTTTAAAAAAGGTATGATTCACGCGCCGAGAAGAACCATAACTACTGGAGATATTGAGACTGTCTGGGGGAAATGTGCATATATAGCTGAGGGAAAGGGAGAAAATGGCCCACAGGAACACTTCTACTTCGAAACTCAGAGAGCATTGGCTGTTCCCGGCGAAGATGACGCAATGAAAGTGTATGCGAGCGCTCAGGCTCCTGGAGCTTTTCACCACCATTTAGCCGAAGTTTTAGGCGTGCCGATGCACAAAGTAGAACTCGATATCAGGAGACTTGGCGGCGGATTCGGAGGTAAAGAGTCAACAGCTATTTGGATTGTTGCTCCTGCTGTCGCAGCACATATTCTTAAAAGGCCTGTGAAGATGGTTCTTGCTAGAAATGAAGATATTGCCACTTCAGGAAAGAGACATCCGTATGTATTTGACTATAAAATTGGTCTTGATAAAGAAGGAAAAATACTTGCCTATACAGTGGACTTGTATCAACAGGCAGGAGCATTTGCCGATATTTCTCTGGCTGTGCTTGGTCGCTCCTTCTTCCATATTTCAAATTCATATAATATTCCTAATCTGAAAGCAACTGCTGTTAGCTGTAAAACAAATCTCCCCTCAAACAATGCTTTCAGAGGATTTGGCGTTCCGCAAGGCGTTTTTGCTATTGAATCTGCAATTTTTCACGCGGCTGAATTGATGAAAGTTGACCCTAGCGTAATTAAGAGAAAGAATCTTCTCATGGATGGAGATTTCCTTCCTTATGGAATGCAGTTGGAAAAGACTAATGCTGTAAAGTGCTGGGAGGAATTAGATAAACGCTCAGGTGGAATTACCAGAAGACTAAAATTTGTGGAAGAGTATAACAAAACTAATTCTCAGACTAAAAAAGGCCTGGCCGTTGTCCCAGTGTGTTTTGGGATTTCTTTTGCCCAATCGGCTCTTAATCAGGCAGGTGCATTAGTTAATATCTATATTGACGGTTCTGTCGCTGTGAGTACTGGGGCTGTGGAAATGGGGCAGGGAGTTAACATGAAAATACTCCTTATTGCGTCCAATGTGCTTTCAATTAATAAGGATAGAGTCAAGGTAGAAACCACCAACACAGCAAGAATCCCAAATGCTTCTCCGACTTCAGCTAGCACCGGAGCTGATTTGAATGGTATGGCCACAAAATATGCCTGTGAAACGCTTCTTAAGAGACTTCAGGCTTTTGCTGCAAAGAAATTTAACCACAATAATCCTGATGAAATATCAATCAGGGATGAGATTGTATATTTAAAGAGCGCCAGGACCGATTACAAGTGGGAACAACTTATACACGATGCTTATTGGGATAGAACTGACCTTGGTTGCAGAGCTTTCTACGCTACGCCAGGAATTTATGTGGATAGAGAAAAGGAACGGGGCAGACCGTTTGCCTACTATAGTTACGGCACATCGCTTATTGAAGTTACACTTGATTGCATAAGAGGAACTTATGATATTGATTCAGTGGATGTAGTTCACGATGTAGGCGTATCTTTGAGTCCTAATATAGATAAAGGACAAATTGAAGGCGCAGTTATTCAATCCATCGGCTGGGCGACTATTGAGCAGATGAAATATAACAATAAAGGAAAAACACTTACTGCAGTTAATTCCTATAAGATCCCTGATTTGAAGTTCTGTCCAAAAGTCTTCAATGTCCATTTGCTTGAAAACTCTTTAAATCCTTATGCGGTATGTAATTCCAAAGCAGTTGGAGAACCTCCTTTTATACACGGATTGGGCGCTTATTTTGCCTTGCTCAGCGCTTTAAGGAGTGCAAGGAAGGATAAGTCTATTCCATCATCATTGCCTATAACTCCTGAAAAAGCATTTATGTATTTGCATGGATAATAATAAAAAAAAAGAACCTTCTCTTGCGGCAGTAATTTTTGCAGCCGGAAAAGGTCGCCGTATAGGAATGCCGAAATGGCAGATTGAATACAAAGGAAAAACTTTTCTTGAAATAGTAGCTGAAAAGTTAAGATGCTCTTTGATAGATAACATCATTTGCGTAAAGAGAAAAACCTTTGGCATAAAGCTTGAGGGGATGCTTTATGTAGATAATATCACGCCTGAACTCGGAATGGTTTCATCACTATTTTATGCCGCACAATCATATCCGATGTTTGATGGGTATTTGATTCTTCCAGTGGACCATCCGTTCATAGAAGTTTTAACAATAATTGAACTTAAGAAAGCCTTTGGAAGTAACCCTTCAAAAGTTGTAAGGCCGACTTACAACGGCATTCCAGGTCATCCTATTTTCATCCCTAATTCGTTAGTGCATTTTATGAAAAATCCAGACTATGCTGGTGGGTTGAGACAGTTAATTAAGGAATCAAAAACTGAAATAGTTGACATGAAGGTCAATGATCCAAACATATTAAAGAATGTGAATTTAGCTTCAGACTTGAATTGAAAACAATATAAAATTTTTGGAACTGAATTTTAATTAAAATAAAGGTAAGTATGAAAATAGGTTTCACAGGAATTGATTTACAGGAAGGCAAAGTCAAATATATAGACCAGAATCTTGTTGCTTTAGAGAAGAAAGATAAGCCTAAAAAAGTAACTCCATTTTTTGCAGAGTTAATTAAGGATGAGTTTATTCAATTAGAGGCGATAGTAGTGCCTTCTGACAGAGCCCTTGACGCGCTAATCCTTGATATGGAAAAACTTGAAACCAGGCTTTCACGAACCGAAGATGAGAAGGAAAAAGAGCTTCTAAGTAGATGTTTGGCATCTCTAGAAAAAGAAATCCCTCTTTGTGAAATGGGATTGAATGATGAAGAGGACAAAATTTTACAACTCTCTGCTCCGTTTTCGCTGAAGCCTTTTATCAAAGTTGAAGCTCATGATGATGTGAATACTGTTATAACTAAGGTTCTGGACAAAGCTGGATATACATTTTTCTATACGACTGGTCCAAAGGAATCGCATGCATGGTTCATTAAAAAGGATTCAGATATTGTTAGTTGCGCCGGAAAAATTCATTCTGACCTTGCCCGTGGATTTATAAGAGCCGAAGTTGTTTCCTTTAGTGACTATATGAAATGCCACAACTTTAATGACTGTAAGTCTAAGGGGTTAGCCAAAATGGTCAATCGCGACTATAAAATACAGCCAGGCGATATTGTTGAAGTGATGTTTAGTGTGTAAGTTCGACTGTGATCTACTTCAATGGTTAATTTTTATTCCATGTCTATTCCCGTAGCAGATTGAAGCGCGGCTCCGTTAATGCCTTGGTCAAAAATTTCATGGAGCGGGGCGTAGGTGCGCGCGGTATTACCAGTAGTTTTTAGATTAGTTTGAACTGGGATTTGAGTCGTTTTGCTTGAAGATATTTGCTGTTGAGAATTTGTTGTTTTCGAAGTACTGGAGCACCCTGCTGTTATCATGAGCAATAATGACACTAAGGAAAGAAGAAAGTTTCTAAACATTCAGATCTCTATCTATTAATACTTTGTATTTTTTTTATTTCTTCATATGCTTTGGGATACCCTAATTTTTCAGCTTTGTTGAAATCCTTTAAAGCGCTTATATTATCGTCTGATTTTTCTTTTTCCAACCCTCTTGCGTAATAAGCTTCTGCATATTCAGGGTCTAATTCTATAGCTTGATTAAAGTCTTGCAAAGCTCCTTTATCATCTCCTAATTCAAACTTGCCAAGTTCTTTACTATGATATGGCGGTGGGTTGTTTTTAAAGTCTGAATCTATATCTTTATTCAGGTCTTTTATCGAACCTGTAAAATCTTGCGATGGAAGTTCCTGTGTTGCTCCTAAATTTTCATTCAATGAACTTTTGGCAACTCCTCTAAGATAGTATGCATTTGCATTTTTTGGGTCTATCTCTATTGCTCTATTATAATCGTGTATCGCGCCAGTATTGTCTCCTAATCTGAGCTTAGCAACTCCTTTTTTAAGGTAGTCTTCTGCACTATTTGGTGTTAAATTTATTGCTTTAGCATCTGCGCTATCAATGTAAGTCTGGCTATTAGTGTTGCTGCAACTGCTTATTACAAACAAGGATATTCCGAAAGCTAATGCTAGAAAAATATTTCTTCCCATTCACTGTCCCCCCTGATAATTTATTATGGTCATCTCTATAGATTTCTAATATCTTATATTATAGTGTAAACTAGGATTTTATTATCTCTATATGGAAGAATTTCCAATAACAGGGCGGGAATCGCAATATAGCTGAATTGCATATCAAAAGAGCATTAGTCCAAGGCTTTGAAGAATGCTGATAGTCGAGTAAAACGAGATGATCGATGCTAAATGAAAATTAGAGAGATGAATAATTTTCCATCTTTATTATATTAATCTTAATGTTATTCAATGCACCAAAAGAATCTAAATCTTGAGACAGGCTATCATATAGCGTAGCATCGTTTGTTGAAATATAACAGACAACTCCTTGGTCAATAGAATTATCGCTATTAAAAAAAATAATTTTAACACTGACCGTTGAGCTATCTTTTGATGCTTGAACAACACCATTATGACCCAGTTGGGTTTTACATCCTGAATGCCTCAGGAAACTTTCTACTTCTATTAGAACTTTCTCCAAACTTGTAAGTTTGAAATCAGTCGCAAAAACTGATACTGAGAAAAGTCCTAACAGCATTAAGAATGATAAGTAATACTTTTTACTCTTCATTTAATTTTAATATAAAACTATGCAAATTAATTTTAAAAAGTGGAGGCGTGGGTGGGATTCGAACCCACGAATAACGGTTTTGCAGACCGTCCCCTTAGGCCACTTGGGCACCACGCCATAAAAAGAAAGAGATAATAAAATAGAACGATTGACTAATTTGTCTAACCTGAAAACTAAAAAACTAAAACTTTATCATTCACTTCTCCGTTTTTTGAAGATGAAGTTAGCAATGGATAGATCCCAAGTGTATGTGATTTTCTGGTTATATTCTGGGTTTTCGAATATAAAAACTTCTTTTCCGAAACTTTCCATAGCTCCAGCGTCATCAGTAACAGCTATGCCTTTAGACTTAATGAAAGAGTAAGCGTTAAGAATATCGCTTAACTTGAATGTCTGTGGCGTTTCAATTGACCAGAGTTTGCTCCTATCTATAGTTGCTGTAACTCTATTTTTTTCATCAGAAGACTTAATGGTGTCGGTTACTTTTTTTGCAGCGACTGCATTTCCATTTTTAATACATTCTTCAAAGCATTTTTTCATAAGTTTTAAAGAAGCTAATGGGCGCGCCGCGTCATGGATGGCGGCATATTTTACTTGAAGTTGATTTAGAATCTGAAGCCCATTGTAAACAGAATCTCCTCTTGTTTCTCCTCCTTCTGCGTATGAGAATGAATTTGACGGAATATATTTAGAGATTAAATCTTTGTAAGTCTGAATAAACTTTGAATTACAGACAAGAACTATCTGGTTATCCGGGCATATATGCCTGAAGTTTATCATGGAATGAACTACAATCGAAATCCCGCCTATTTCCTCGAGGAGTTTATTCTTCTCTCCATATCTGGCACTCGTACCGCCTGCAACAATGACTATTCCAAATTCGATATTCATAGGTTGTTTTTATTAGCTTGTTCGTAAATTGTTTTGTATTGATATGGAAATAGCTCAGATGCTATTTTAAGGCAATAGAGAGCATCAGGCCTTTTTCCTTCTTTTGATAGAATAATAGAAAGATCATAATAAAAGGATGATCTTTCAGGAGACAATATTAGTGCTTCTTTCATATAGGTTTCAGCCAAGGCCAAGTTATTGAGTCTTTCTTCGTATTGAGCTGCTGCCGCAAGAGGAAAGGGAGAGTAGGGCATATATTTAACTGCATTTTTGAAGGAATTATTAAAGTTTTCAGATTTGTCGGCAGTGTGATTGTCGATATTTTGGTTCAAGATTGGGTTGTTGTAGCAAACTGAATATAGGTTGGCAAGATAGTATTCCCCAAAGATTCTATTACCGCCAAGGCCAAAAATGGCTATTATTGAAGCTAGACTCATTAGTAAGGTAAGATATAGAGCATATCTGTTTTTTGATGTTTGGTCTTTTTGGGAATATTTTAAGATCAATGCCGAGAAGATTATGGCTATAGTTAGACTTCCTGCTATTTGGAAGTTAGTATCCGTCATAGAGTGAATGAACCAAGCGGTATATCCTAGAAGTAAAGGGAGTTCAAGAGATTGAAACATCTCTTTTTTAGGTAATGATTTGAGGTGCTTGAAAGCCAGAAATATAGGTATTAGGAAAATTGCCACGCCTAAAATAAGCGTGACTATTCCTGACTGGGAACCAAGTGAAAGTAGAAAGTTGTGTGGATCATTGGGAGCTTCTCCTGTCATATATTCTTTAAGAAATGGATATGAATGGAAGAATGAACCCCATCCAGCACCCATGAGTAGATGTTTTTTTAGCAGTACTAATGCTGTATTGAAGTAGTCAAACCTGACAATTATTGTAGCGATACCTTTTGCAAAAATAAAAAATAAAAGGACTATTAGCGCTGTAGAAAGTAAAGATAAGAGCAACAGCAGCCATTTTCTGATATTGAAGATGAAGATGCAAATCAAGAGAAATGCTATAATTAGAGAAAGAATGGCACTTCTGCTCCCGGTTAGGATTAGGGTTAAAATCAAAAGTATCGAGAGAAGAGAAGCAAAAATATTTTTAAACAATTTAGACCCATTGAAAGGCGAATAGAAAATAGAGAATATAGCTAGAGGCATTACAAGTATAAGATATCCTGCAAAATTATTGGATATAGCGAATGTTGAAAATACCTGGTCATCCTTTAGGCGCTGTATCATGTTTTCAGGCAATGATACGGAAGTGTTTTTTATTAGCTCAGCCACATATTCTCTAGTGTTCTCAAACCCGAAGAAGTATTGATATAGCGCGTAAAATGAGAGTAGCAATGAGCATATTACTAAGGTATTTATTATTTTAATTGAGAGTTCTTCATTAGAAAAGATTCTCAAAAAAATTAATAAGGAAAAGGCTGAAATTCCGAATATATAAGAAGTCTCCAGAATAGGAAAGTCCATACAGCTGGCATTTATAAAACCTAAGAGTGATGTTCCTGCCAGTATTGTCCATAAAAGAGGAATAGTTAGTTCATAGAGGGAGGATGAAATTCTTATGATCATTAGTCGTATTATACATAAAATCAACAATATAGCAGATATGACTGGGAAAAATGAAGCGCTCCATAACCCAACAATCCAATCACTTGAATAAATTGGAAAAACTCCTGAATTTGGAAGCATTGCAGGAACAGTGAATTTTATAGGAAGTATAAAGATGAAGAGAAGGAGTATAAAATTAAATAATTTGTCTCCAATATTTTGAGAGTAATGTTTGTCTAAGCAGATAATGCTGTTCTTCTGTGGCATTATGGTGTTTATGTTATTAATCTTAATGACTCTTCTTTTCTTATTTCTTGTTCAACGCTTTGAATTCTGACGGCAATTCTTCTTCTCTTTGGTCTTTATGTTGATACTGAGGCGATTTCTTGTCTGGATAGAATGGTCTAACTTCTGACTTAGAGCAGTAGATACATTTACCTGATTCTTCTATTAGGACTTTAACTGTCTGTGAAAGAAGATTTCTGTCAATAACTCTGCCGACACCTTCAGAACATTCACAGAAAGAACCTCTTCTAGGCATATCTTTTTCCAGTTCCAGATAGCCTTCATGTTCGTATTTTAAACAGCACTTTAGCCTGTCGCACATACCAGAGATATTGGTAGGGTTAAGAGAAAGATCCTGTTCTTTTGCCATCTTTACATTCATAGAGTCGAAGTGTTTCAGATATTTTTTACAGCACAGCACCTGTCCGCAAACGCCAATGCCGCCAATAATAGCTGTTTCGTCTCTGACTCCGATCTGCCTTAGCTCAATTTTGGTATTTAACATTTGCGCTAAGTCTTTGACCAACTGCCTGAAATCGATTCTACCTTCTGCCGTGAAAATAAAAAGAATCATTTTCTTATCATAGGAATAGTGAGCGCTCATGAGTTTCATTTCAAGTTTAAGTAGTTCAATCTGTGCATGAGCTGTTCTAAATGCAGATTTGGCAAGCATGTGATTTTCAGTAGCTTTGCTTTTATCGCTTATTGTGGCTTTTCTTTCTATCAAGCCAAGTTCTGTACGGTCTTTATCAGGCGGAATAGAACCATATTTTTTTGAAATTTTCCCATAATCAAGGATTTTATCTTTTTTAGCAATAATACAGAAATCGCCTTCTTTCAGATCAAGAGAATCGCTGGCACAGGCCTCGTAAGAAGTTCCTGTGTCTAGCAAAATTTTATATAAGATATCCATTTTAAATCTTTTTTGTATTGTTTACAAACTTGTTTTAGCCTATTCTATCATCGTGAGAGTTAAATGCAAAATGTTTAAATCCTATTTGGCTTTTTAGTCATAGAAAATAGAGGAAATATGCTAAAATTTCTGGTAAAATTCTTCCTTGTGTGTGTGGTGTTATTTGTTTCTTTTATCGTAATTTGTGCCTTTTGCCTTTATCTTGCTATTTCCAAAGAGCCTTTTCCTTTATCACTAAATAGCAACAGCTCGATCGCTTCGATTATTGAACTTAAAAATACTATCGAAACAGAAACTAAATTTATATTCCTGTTGCGTAGCACAAACGATAGAAAAGTTACTTTTAGTACTCAGGAAATAAATAGCGCTTTTAATCTTTATGTAGGGGCAAATCAGTTTCCATTTTTGATAAAGAAACCTGTATCTTCGCAGAAAAACGATCTGGAACTTCGGGGCGGCAGTTATGAAAACAGAGCATTTATTATCTTGTTAAGTCAGAAAATGCCATTTAAAACTCCTCTGGGAGATTATCTGAATTTTTATGTGATGGCTGAGCCTTCAATCAAAGACAACAACCTTAAAATAGTAGTTCTTAAGTGTAAAATAGGTTCTCTTCCTATTCCCAATTTTGTTGTAAACTATATACTAAAAGAGAGAAATCCTGAAATAAACAATGCTAAAGAAATAAAGCTTCTTGTTAATGCAGTAGAAGAATTAGATGCTCAAACAGATTCAGTTACAGTTACTTACAACCCCGAAAAACTTTCTGAGCTTATTTCGAAGTATTCCGGTAAATTCAGATAATAATATCAGTCTAATACTTCAAGAAAGAACTTAACTTTAGATAATCTTCGGGAGAGAGATCTTCAGGTCTGGCATTTGGATTGAGGTTCATTTGCTCGAAAACTTCTTTAATATTCCCGTTAAAGAGAGGAGCTATTGTGTTTATGAGTTTCTTCCTGCGTTTAAGAAAGGCAGTTTTAACAATATTATCGATTTTTTTTCTAGTTTTGATGTCTGGTATATGAGCTTTTCTAGTGAATTTAACTATAGCAGAATTGACTTCAGGCATTGGATAAAAAACTTCAGGAGCGACAGTTCTGACTAGTTCAATATCGTATATGTTTTGAATTCTGGCCGAGATGCTTCCGTATTCTTTAGTCTTGTTTTTTGATATGAATCTCATAGCGGTTTCTTTCTGAAGAAGAAATACCATACTAAGAGGAGGGCGTTCAAGTTCGCCTAGTTTTGCTATAAGCGGCGTACTTATGGAATAGGGTAAGTTAGATATAACTCTATAGTCTGACCAATTTTCAGAAATTTTGGTATAATTGCTCTTGCAGGCATCTTCATTAATTAGAGTTATATTGCCGTTGTTTTTGTATTTGCCGGCCAGATATGCAAACAATCTCGCATCATACTCTATGGCTGTTAGTTTTGCTTCTGAGGCAAGAATTCTTTCAGTCAATGAGCCTAAACCTGGACCGATTTCAATTATGTATTCGTCTTTTTTAGGAGAAGCTATTTTAGTAATAAAGTCGAGAAGGTTCTCATCTAAAAGAAAATTCTGTCCTAGTTTCTTAGATGGGTATATCCCGACTTTCTCTATTAGTTGTATAAGATCTGCAAGTTTCATAACAAAAAAATATCCACCCCGGTTTTCCAGAGTGGATACTAAATAGACCTATTGATTAGTTAGTTTTTACCTGAACAGGAGTAGTTGGTGCATTTACAGCAGGAACTGTAGCCGCTGCTGGAACAACAGCCGTAGGAGTTGTGGGTTTTGCTACAACTGGAGCTTTTGGAGCTGTGACAGGCGCTGCAATAGGAGTTACTTCTTCTGTAATTATATCTGTTTCTACAGAAACGGCTTGAACCTGTTGAGCACTCTTTTCCATCATGTATTTTAGAGCGGCTTTAGAGAGCTTAATGCTGATGATGAAGTTGTTTTTATCTGCTTTGAGTACGAGATCTTCAGGCTTGATTGTATTATTAGAACTCATTACGGCCATAGATGTAAGAATCTGGGCAGGCATCATGATCTTCTGAACATCCTGTTCTGTAGAACAAACTGCTTTTCCGTCCATCATAAGAGTGTCATTGGCATAGTTCATTGTAATGAAGAGGTCATTGATATCAGGAGAGTTAGGATCATTGCCTTTATTAACTTCAGGAGGAACAGAAGCGGCAAACCATACCATATCTTTATTCTGAGCGTTGTTAGCTACTTTCATTAGCTCAACATTGTCAAGTACGGACTTTCCAGCATTATCATAGAGGGAAACAGTACTGGTTGCTTCATTTTTTGTTCCTACTGCTACTACAGTATCATTAAGCTGTACAATGTAAGTAGGAGGATTAAGATTTGAATCATCTGAAATTATGTAAGCTTGCTTAGATCCGACAGTTTCTGTTTTGAACTTAATGCTGTTATTCTTTTCTGCTAAGGCAATAAAGTCGGGAAGGGTAATTTTTGATTTAGCAACAAGAAGGAAAACTCCTTCAGATTGCATTGTAGCCTGATTTGGATCAGTAGGAATTTCTGCACCGAAATAAAGGGCATTCAAGTTTTCTATTCCAAGTCCTGCAGCTTTAATTTCTTTGTAATATGGTATTGATTGGTTTTCCTGAGCCAACTTCTGAACACCTTCCATTTTTGCTATTTCTTCGATGTTAATAGCGCCTATAAGCTGGCACTTGTTGGAAATCAGGGAAAATTTAGAGTCTGATTTTGAGGCCGTTTTGCTATTGTCGCAGCCGACTAGAGCCAGAGCGCAAAGAGCTGACAGTAAGAATTTTGATGCAACTTTCATTTTATTCCTCCTTAAGTTTATGGATATTAGAAAGTATTTGTTCTAAGCATTACTAGGGTACAACCATGAATTATTTCTATGCCATTTCTCTGGCAAATATCCTCAAGATCTTTATTCTCTGTTTCAGGATTAAATATAATTCTTCTTGGGTTTAGGTTCAAAATTTCATCAGCCATCATTGAAGAGATTGATGAATTTACATATATAGATAGTGTATCAACTTTGGAATTGATAGCAGCCAAAGATTTTTTAGTCTCTGTTTCACATACACTAATACCTGATGGATGCACAGGGATAACTGCAAAACCGTATTCTTTGAGCATATCAACAGCCTTGTAAGAGTATCTTTCAGGGTTGTTTGAGGCTCCAAGAACAACTATTATTGATTTTTCTTTCGCTTTCATTTTTTCAAAGTTAAGCTTCTTTAACCGCTCTGATTAGAGCATTTTTATCTTGTAATCCAATCATTTGGTTAACTTGTTTGCCATCTTTCATTACGAAAATAGCTGGAATGCTCATTACATTGAATTTTTGGGCCAGAGCAGGTGATTCGTCCACATTTACTTTAGCAACTAGGACTTTTGAGCCTAGTTCTTCAGCTACTTCTTCCAAAATAGGACCTAGCATTTTGCATGGTCCGCACCATGGAGCCCAGAAATCTACCAGTGTAATCCCCTGCGCTGTTTTCTCTTCGAAATTGGATTCATTCAGGTGAGCTACTTTTGACATTTTTAATCTCCTCATCTAATTTTTTGCTAAAATTTAAAAAAAGAATATGAATATTATCATTGTTCTTTCTGATAAGTCAAACCATAATAATGTCAAAGTTCAGGATAAAAGAGCAAGCTGTTTTTAATTAAATAATCGGACAATGTGGAATAAATTTCTAAGACTTCTAAAAACATTTTATATAAGAATAATCAGATCGAAGCATTCGATTCACAGTATAGCCTTGGCTGTAGCTGTAGGAGTTTTTGTAGGATGTTTTGTCCCTCCTGGACTTCATACTGTTGTGGTGTTGCTACTTGCTTTTTTATTAAAAGTTGACAAGATTTTATCCTTTGCAGCCACATGGATAGCAAACCCATATACTATGACTTTTATGTACCCGGCTTTCTGTTACCTAGGATCCAGGTTTATTTACCCTAGTTTAACTTTTAAGCATATTGAGCATATTTTGATATTATCCATAAAAAATAGTTCATGGGATAGTTTTAAATTTATCGGGGAAGAGATATTCTTCAGTTTTCTTATCGGGGGATTTATTGCCGGGATAGTTTTAGGATCAATAGGGTACATTATTATCTACATGTTTCTTAAGAAATATAGGCTAAATAAGATGATAAGAAGCCAAATAAGGAAGCAGTATCACAAGAGCAGACTTCTTTTGCAGCGTAGAAAGAAGGTTAATAAACCAAATTAGGCGCCAGGTTATTTGTGTGAAATTTTTCAGATTGTTAAAGATATACTACATAAAAATCATCAGATCTAACGGCACTCCACACGGTATAGCTTTGGCTTTGGCGCTTGGCTTATTTGTCGGGTGTTTTTTGCCGATAGGAACACAAACCCTTCCTGTTATCCTTCTTGCTATTATTCTAAGAGTAGATAAACTCCTGGCTTTTATTGCAAGTTGGATATGCAATCCTTATACAGTTCCTTTCATGTATCCTCTTTTTTGTTATACTGGATCTAAGGTTTTGGGGGTAGGGTTAACTTTGTCTCAGATTGAGAAAGATGTATTAAAGCTAAGCCATTCTTTTTCATGGAGTGCTTTAAAAAACCTTGGTTTCGAATTAGGCGCGTCATTCTTTATCGGTGGTTTTATTTATGGTGTACTTATTGCGCTAATTGGGTATTTCATCACTTTTTATACTATTACCAAATACAGAAAAAGGAAAAAACACCTTCGTTCGGCTAGACTTTAGCTTTACTATAGTGATAATATTAATTCTGTTGTTTTAATCTTATTTAAATCTTAAGGAGTTTTTATGGTTTTAACGCATTACGGCAGGCGTGAGTGGCTTGGAGCCTTACTCATAGCCGTTATCCTTTGTGCTGCTTCAGTTTGGTCGGCTTATTTGTTTAATGTCGTAATTTTCTATTACCTTCCGATTCTTATATTGTTTATCTGGCTATGTGTAGCGGCTTTTTTCAGGGATCCCAAGCGAGAAATTCCTAGTCAAATGAATGCTTTTTTATCACCTGCTGACGGAACTGTAAGAGATATAGATGTAGTTAAAAACCATGAATACAAAGAAATATTTAGGGATCATGAAGTTCTAAAGATTGGTATTTTTCTATCTGTATTCAATGTTCATCTCAATAGGGTTCCATGCGATGTTACAGTTAAAAATGTGATCTATAAGGAAGGTAAATTTTACGATGCAAGAGATTCAAGAGCCACCAAGGAAAATGAATCAAATGCTTTATTGGCTCAAGCACACATATCAGGAAGAAACTTTCCTATAGTAGTCAAGCAAATTTCAGGAGCAATCGCCAGGAGGATAGTTTGTCCTGTAAATGTCGGAGATTCATTCAAAAAAGGGCAAAAATACGGAATGATAAAATTTGGTTCAAGGACAGAGATTTATATGCCTAATGCCCAATGGGTTAAACTTAAACTTAAGATTGGAGATAAACTTAAAGCCGCTCAAAGCATTGTGGCTGAAATAGAACCGGAGGGAAGGAAGAATGAGAAGAAATTTTAGAGGCTTTGTAGAGAGAAATAAATGGCTTAAGGCTGTTCCAAACACACTTACAGTCTGTAACTCTCTTTGCGGATTTCTAGCAATTCTTAATACCCTGCAGGTTTACAATAAGCATGTCCAGGTAGAACATGTTTTTATTTTCAGCTCATGGATGATTTTAGGTGCTATGGTCTTTGATGCCCTTGATGGTTTTGCTGCTAGAATATTTAATGCTGCAAGCCTTAAAGGTATTCAGATGGACTCTTTGGCGGATATGGTTACCTTCGGTGTTGCTCCGGCCGTTCTTGTGGCTGTAATGGCACATAAATATTCCTTAACCATTTACGGATATCCTATGGCTTGGATCTTCTGCGCTGTATATTTGGCTGGCGCGGCTCATAGACTTGCAAGATATAATGTTATGACAATGATAGAAAAAAAGAGCGGGCACATGTTTACTGGTCTTCCGACACCTGGCGGGGCCGCCGCAATATGTTCGCTTGTCTTTCTATTCTGTTCAAACAGACTTGACCCGAATCATCAATATGTAAGAATACTTCCTTTTTATGCGTGTATTCTAGGGTTGCTATTCGTAAGTGATATTAAATATGCGCATTTCGGTAAGTGGCTGCCGACTGTTAGAAGGAATAAACTTCGTTTGGCGCTCCTCATAGTAATAGTCGTTTTTATGGTACTCTATCCGGCAATAGGCGTAGCTGTAGTTGTTAATGGGTATGTAATTTTCCACATAATTGCAGGGATGGTGCGCAGTTTAAAGTTTGCGCGCGTAAAAAGAAGCTAGTTGTTGCAGAAGTGCTTTTTGTGTTTATAATCCATTATTAGTTACTGAGACTGAATTTTTTAGCTAATTTTAAGGAGTTAGATATGTCTACAGAACAAGCCAGACAGAAAGCTGATATATTGTTAGGAAAAGCAAAAGAAGCAGCAGCTATTTTTAGTCAACTATCACAGGAACATACAGATAGAATAGTAAAGTCTGTATTTGAAGCGGCTTTTAAAAACCGTATCAAGCTGGCTAAGATGGCAGAAAAAGAGACCGGTTTAGGCAGATGGGAAGACAAAGTTATTAAAAATGTAGCAGGTTCTTTGCTTGTTTATGAAGACATTAAAAATGTAAAGACAGCTGGCATTATTTCTGATAACACTGAAACAGGTATTATGGAAGTTGCCCAACCTATAGGTCCGATTCTGGCTATTATACCTACTACCAATCCGACCTCTACAGTAATCTTTAAGACTCTTATTGCTCTTAAGAGCCGTAACCCTATAATTATCAGTCCCCATCAGAAAGCTGTAGGCTGTTGCGTAGAAACTGCCAAGATATGTTATGAAGCAGCTCTTAAGGAAGATGCTCCTGAAAACTGTATCCAATGGACGAGAGAAGAGCCTATAAATTTCGCTACATTCGATATAAGTGAATATTACGCCGAGACGCAGGCATTGATGTGTCATCCGAAATTGGCCGTAATAGTCGCTACCGGCGGGGGCGGTGTAGTTAAAGCAGCTTACACTTCCGGCACTCCTGCTTACGGCGTAGGTTCGGGGAATGTGCCGGTATTCATTGACAAGTCGGCGGATATTGCTTTTGCAGTTACAAATATTCTAATATCCAAGACATTTGACAATGGTACGATCTGCGCAAGCGAACAGGCAGTAGTGGTTGAGAAATCTATTGCTGATAAAGTTATAAAAGAATTCAAGTCTCAGGGCGGTTATTTTCTTTCTAAGGATGAAGTAGGAAAAGTAGAGAAAATAGTTTTTGACAAGAAGCGCGGTGTGATGGCGGCTGAAGTAGTGGGGCAATCTGTTGAAAAGATAGCTAAAATTGCCGGAATAACCATTCCTGCCGGTACAAGAGTTCTTTTAGCTCCCCTTACAGGCGTAGGTCCAGATTATCCGATTTCATCAGAAATTCTCTGCCCGTTACTAGCTTTTTATACGGCAAAAGACTTTGATGGCGCAATTAAGATTTGTATTGACTTAAACTTCCATGGCGGCATGGGACACTCCGCAAGTATTTACTCCAATGATGAAAGCGTAATTAGAGAATTTGCCACAGAAATGAATGCAGGAAGAATTCTTGTAAACACTCCTTCTTCTCAAGGCGCAGTGGGTGGAATTTATAACAAACTTCATACTTCTCTTACACTAGGCTGCGGAACTACAGGCAAGAATATAACTACTGATAATGTGACAGTTACTCATCTTATCAATATTCAGAGAGTAGCTAGAAGAAGAGCCAACGAAAGATTGAATAATTTTGATGCTAAGCTGTTCTATGATGAAAATTTAAGTAGCGAGGAAATACTCAGAAGATATAATTTGAATTACTAAGTTTTTTAATATTTCAGGAGGTTTTTATATGTCTGTAGAATGCTCAAAAAGCACTGATGGAAAGATCGTATGTAAGTTTATAGGGAGAATGGATACTACTAAGTGTACTGATGCAGAAAGAGAAGTAATGGGCGCTATTGATGGAGCTGAAAAGATTGTTTTCGATCTAGACGGCGTAGAATATATAGCTTCTTCTTTTCTTCGTTTGTGCGGAAAGGCATCACATAAGGTAAGCGCCGGGAAATTTTCGATAGTTAATGTTACGCCGTCTGTTAAGAAGGTTTTTAAAATTGCAGGGTTGGCAGAGAGGCTTAACTTAAACTAAATTGAACTTCAATTCAGGCAAAGAATTATAGGGAAAGCTGATGCTTGAAATTATAAAAAATAAAGCTTGCTTGCCGCTTTTAGACTTTTTTATAGATTCTATAAGGAGTTTTCTTAGGAAAGCAGGAGCTTCTGAACAAACTATTTTTGATATTATTTTATCCTCAGAAGAAATACTCGTTAATGTGATGAGTTATGCCTATCCTAAGGATAAAAATGGAGAAGTAGAAGTTACTTGTGAACTTGCCGATAATGGTATATCAAAGAAAATAAAAGTCACTTTTACTGATGAAGGAAAGTTTTTTGATGCCTTGGATATGGGCACGCCTGATACTGCTATTCCTATTGAAAAAAGAGAAATTGGCGGATTGGGAATTTATCTTGTCAAGACTCTTATGGACGATGTTTCTTATATTAGAAGAAATAACCAGAATATTCTTACTATTGCCAAAAGCTTATAATGAAAACCCGCTATCCTTCAACTATTAGCAGAAGGGTAGCTCTTTTTTTTGCAGTTTCCATATTTGTTTCTGGTATTATTTTTGCAGTTGTTCAGTTTGTTCTCTCTCTCCATCAGATGGAAAAATTGGAAACTGAGTCTCTTTCCTCCTTGAAGGATCTTTCTGAAATTAATTATCAACTTCAGGTTAATGCAATATTTCCATTTGCAGTAGAACTTCTTAATACTTTGGTAGATAAGAGTTCTATTCAGATTTGCGAAAAACTAAGGGAAAACCCAGGAAAAATAATCGAAGACATTCCAGGTTTGTATGAGATTGCAACTAAACCAATAATGCTTGGTGATGCGTTAGTAGGATATTTTACTTTAGTTGATGCTTCAGGTAAAATTATTTTTAGTTACTATAAAGATAAATACCAGGGGAAAAATGCAATCGACTTTGAGAAAGGAGAACTGGTCACTAGCAACAAAGTTGAAAGCATTTTTAGCCAGAATAGATATATGGAATCTTTCTCCCGTATCATAGCCGGAAATAGATTTAAAAAAAACTATTTTCTTGTTTCAAAAAAAATTCAAGATTCAGACTATTTCCTGCTTGGGTTTGTTAATCTAGTTAAATCAATAAACCCGATTTATGAGAACTATACGGAACAGGAAGCTAAGATTATTTCTTCTCTGGATAGGAATATCGAGTCAGAATTCAATAGAACCTGGATTATTGCCTTTAGTATATTTCTAGGCGTAATTATTTTTCTTTCTGCCATTTTTGCATTCGTAGGCTTATTCCTTGCTAAATTAGTTACAAAGCCCATAGTTGAGCTTAGGGATGGTGTAGCGGCTATTTCAAATGGTGACTTTGATGCAAAAGTTAAAGAATCAGGGACGGTAGAAACTATTCATCTTGCCAGAAATTTTAATCAACTCGGCGAAAAATTAAAAAAGTATATACAGAATTTGAAGGAAGAGACTGCCAGGCATGCATCGGTAAAAAGTGAACTCAAAATAGCGCGAACAATTCAAAAATCACTACTTCCAAAACTGACCAATGACTTCAAAAGGGAAGAGTTTGTTTTATCTACATTTTTTCAGCCAGCCAAAGAAGTAAGCGGAGACTTTTATGATTTTTTCTATATTGATGAGGCAAAAGAGAATCTTGTTTTAGTTCTTGGCGATATTTCAGGAAAAGGAGTTCCAGCGGCACTTTTTATGGCAGTGATAAAGACGACAATAAGGAATTTCTGCCAGAACTTTAATCTATTAAGTCCAGGTAAACTTTTATCTAAGGTTAATACTGAAATTTGCTCAAACAATTCGGAAGATATGTTTGCTACGATATTTCTTTCGTACTACGAGATGAAGACCGGAATTCTGTCCTTTGCCAATGCCGGACACCATGATTCAATTCTTATAAAAGCTTCAGATAAAAAACTTACTCAGTTTGGCGCTAATGATGAGTCATTGGTAGGCGCTTTTGCAGAAATCGAATATAAAACAAGTATGCTTCAGCTCCAGAGAGGCGACAGTATAATATGCTACACAGATGGAGTGACTGACTCTACTTCGCCCGATGGTCAGATATTTGGTGAAGATAAGCTCATTGGAATAGTTCAGGATAATTTAGATAAGCTGGGATCTGAAGTGATTGGGATTATTTCATCAGAGGTTGTTGAATTCCAGAAAAACAACCTCTTCGACGATATAACGCTTCTCTCGTTACAAAGGAAAGGATAATTAGTCTAACTTCCATTGCTCTTTGCGCTTTTGCGTTGTTTATAGCCTTCTTTTTTCAGCGTCTTGATGTGTGCATTTATTTTAGTCACCAGAAGATCTAATCCCACATAGTTTTCAGTGTTTCCGGAAATTATGAAGTCGGAGAAGTGTTTGCTCGGGCCGACAAATTGGTTGTGCATGGGTCTTACTGTCTCCAGATACTGATGAATTACCGAATCGAGTGACCTGCCTCTTTCTTTGATGTCTCTGTCTAATCTTCTGGCTAGCCTCAAATCGTCTGCAGTGTCAATAAATACTTTAATATCAAAGAGATTACGAAGTTCTTCGATTGAGAATATTAAAACGCCCTCGACCAGGATAATGGGTTTGGGTTTTATTAGCGTTGTTTCTTCCTTTCTTTTATCGCAGGTAAAGTCGTAAATTGGCTGATGGATTATTTCGTTTTTCTGAAGTGATTTTACGTGTTCGACAAAAAGCTTATTATCCAAAGATTCGGGATGGTCGAAATTCCTTACTTCCTTAAGAAAATCGGGGAGATCCTCTCTGCTGTGATAATAGAAGTCGTGCTCCATGTGGACTATGTAGTTGGGATTTACTCTCTCCAGAAGTTTTCTGGTAAAAGTAGTCTTACCGGAAGCCGATCCGCCGCAGATGCCGATTATCACAACAATTTCTCCTTAATATCGCAAGCTGTGAGTTAAATAGTTCTGTTTTTTCGCCTTAAAGCTAAGACTGCAATAATTCCCAATAGGAAGCCTAGTATTACAGAGCTTAAAATCAAGTAAGCTGTTTTGAGTTTGAAAGTATATATGATAAAAATAATGTCTGTTTCAGATAGATTTTGAAGCAGAAATACCGCGAGTACTATTATGATGATCAGAGCGACGATAAGCTTAAATTTTCTCATTTATTATCTCCTGTTTTTTTATATCTATGTGAATTCTAAAGCTAAATTATCTTTGCTGCCATAAGCTAATTCGTAATATATACAAATTTAAACTTGTCTTGGTGTTTGACTTTTACTCTTTTTTATAATATAAATTTAATTCACATCTAATAAACTTTATTTTTGAAGTTTTGAGATTATAAAGCGTTCTATCTTTTTGAGAGGAAATTATGAATTTATCAAAGAACAGCGAACATACTGCGAAGAAGATTAAAGGCGCAATGGTTGCCATTAAATGTTTGGAGCACGAAGGTGTTAAAGTAATATTTGCATATCCGGGCGGGGCTTCAATGGAGTTTCATCAGGCATTATGCAAAAGTAGCGTAGAGGTAATCTTGCCGAGGCATGAGCAGGGCGGCGCTTTTGCGGCCGGAGGTTATGCCAGATCTACAGGCAAGGTTGGCGTATGTATGGCTACAAGCGGACCTGGCGCTACTAACCTTATATCAGGTATTGCGGACGCATACATGGATTCAGTGCCGCTGGTTGTCCTTACAGGGCAGATTCCGAAAGCTTTGATCGGCAAGAGTGCATTTCAGGAAACCGATATGATTGGTATGACAAGGCCGATTGTTAAGCATAGTTATTTAGTCATGGATGCCCATGATATACCAAAGGTTATGAAAGAGGCTTTCTATATAGCAAGCACCGGCAGGCCTGGACCTGTCGTAATAGATGTTCCTAAGGATGTTCAGCAGCAGTTGATAGAAATGCCTGAGTATCCATCAAAAGTTTCTGTCAGAGGATACAATGCGTGTCCAAAAGCCAATGATAAGGAAATAGAATCAATCAGGAATGCTATTGCCGCTTGCGAAAGACCGTGTCTTTATGTCGGTGGCGGCATAATAAGAGGCAATGCATCTGCTGAATTAAAAGAATTTGCCGAGAAATTCAATATTCCTGTAACCACTACGCTTATGGGTATAGGCTCATTTCCTGAGGATAACCCACTCTCTTTGAAATGGCTTGGAATGCATGGGACAGTTTATGCTAATAATGCGGCGAACGAATGTGACCTTCTTCTTGCATTTGGCGCCAGATTTGACGATAGAGTTACAGGTCCAACTGCCACTTTTGCCGAGCATTCCAAGATAATACATGTTGACATTGACCGCTCTGAAATAAATAAAAATAAGAGAGCATCTATTGGAATAGTTAGCGACATTAAATATGTACTTGAAAAACTAAACCAGAATCCTATTCATAAAGACTATAAAGAGTGGTTTAATTCAATTAATGAATGGAAAGCAAAGTATCCGCTTTCTTATGATAGAAAATCCAGTAAGCTTCTTCCACAGGAAGTTATAGAAGCAGTTTACAGAGTAACAAAAGGCGATGCGATAATAGTTCCATGTGTAGGTCAGCATCAGATGTGGTGCGCTCAGTTCTTCTCTTATACTAAACCAAGGCAACTCATTACATCGGGAGGACTTGGCTGTATGGGATTCGGCTTTCCGACATCTATCGGAGCCAAAGTTGCAAATCCTGATGCAACGGTAATTTGCATTTCAGGAGATGGAAGTTTTCAGATGAATATTCAGGAACTGGGAACTGCTCATACCTACGAAATAGGTGTTAAGATAATAGTAATGAATAATCAGCATCTAGGCATGGTCGCCCAGTGGGAAGACCGCTTCTACGGAAGCCAGAGAGGAAACACAGTTCTTATAAATGAAAGATCAAACAGACCTTATCCGGACTTTGTCACGATAGCTAAAGGCTATCTGATTCCCGGCAGGGAAGTTTACCACAAGGAAGAACTCGAAGGAGCTATTAAGGAAATGCTTGAGACTCCAGGACCGTATCTTCTGGATGTTCATATTGAGTATCAGGAGCATGTTCTTCCAATGATACCTCCGGGCAAGAGCTATAAAGGCATAATTATTGAATAGATAAAAAACTTTGGAGTACTAAATGAAGCCATTTAAGGAATATCCCAATTTTAATATTGTTGATCATCCATTGGTCAAGCACAAACTTACTTATATCAGAGATAAATATACCAGCAAAAAAGTCTTTAAGGAGCTGGTTGATGAAGTTGGGATATTTTTGGCTTATGAGATAACCAAAGATTTTCCAGTGCAGGATGTGGAAGTGGAAACTCCTCTTACTAAAACCAGAGCTCAAATACTTGCAGGAAAAAAACCTGTTCTTGTTCCTATTCTCAGGGCAGGGGTTGGTATGCTTGATGGTTTTCTGAAAATTATGCCTTCAGCCAGAATAGGGCATATCGGAATCAGCAGAGACGAAGATACGCTAATGCCAAATGCTTACTACTGCAAGCTCCCTGTGGACAGCAATATAAGGACTATAATCCTTATAGATCCCATGCTTGCAACAGGTGGTTCGGCTATAGCTGCTGCAAATAAGCTCAAAGAGGTTGGAGTTCTGAGAATAAAATTTATGTGTCTTATAGCCGCTCCTGAAGGCGTAAAAGCCTTCTGTGAAGCTCATAAAGATATAGAAGTTTATGCCGGTTGCCTGGATGAGAAACTAAATGAAAAAGGCTATATTGTTCCAGGTTTAGGAGATGCAGGTGACAGGCTTTGCGGGACTAAACCAAGCCCATATATAGCTCCTCTTGGAGTAAAATTCTTCTAAGAAATCAAGTTTAAATTTTAGGTGTAATTATGGAATTAGATCAAAATTATAAATTAGACAGCTACGATACGCCAGCAGACCGTAAGATCATGATAAGAGATTATCTTTGCTTTAGGTCAAGATGGTTTTTCTTTAGTAGGGTGCTGAATCTTATCCTTAACTTTAGTAAAGCAATAAACAAGGGTAAATACAGCAATATTCTATGGTGCGATGCGAGTTTCTACATCATTAAAACCATAGAAGGCTGCGGAGGGAAAATACACATCAAAGGAATGGATAACATTTCTAAAGCATCAGGACCTGTTATTGTAATAGGTAACCACATGAGTTCATTAGAGACCTTTGTTATCCCAGGATTGGTTTGCCCCAAGAAACCTGCCACATTTGTAGTTAAGCAAAGTTTAATGGATCTTCCCAGATTCGGCACCATTATGAAAGCAAGCAAAGCAATTGCCGTTGGAAGAAAAAGCCCTATCGAGGACTTTAAAACTGTAATGAAAGAAGGCATAGAACTAATAAAATCAGGTACTTCTATAATAATTTTCCCTCAGAGCACGAGAGGAGTTAAGTTCACGCCCGAAGAATTTAATTCTATCGGAGTAAAACTTGCCAAGAATGCCGGAGTCCCAATTATTCCTGTTGCAGTTAAATCAGATTTCTGGGGAAATGGCAGAATCTTAAAAGATATAGGCCCTATTTACAGAGAAAAGGAAATATACTTCGAATTCGGCGAAGCGATAAATGTCGAAGGTAATGGTAAAGAAACTCATCAGAGGATTATTAACTTTATCGTCACTAAGCTAAAAGAGTGGCAGAAAGCCTAACCTTATTTCCCTGTATTAATTTTTTGTCCAAGTCCATATTTCGGATTAGACAAAGAATAAATTTTCTGAGCTTCGGGAAGAAGGGCTTTGATTTCGTCGATTCTCTTCTGCCCCATAGGGTGTGTGGCGAAGAATTCCTGAACTGGCCCATAGTCATTTATTTTAGTAAACTTCTCCCAGAACAAAATAGCTGCATTTGGATTATAACCAGCTTTTGCCATAAGCAGTAAACCGATATAATCGCCTTCGTATTCCTGAGTTCTACTGTAGGGCAGGATCAAAGCCAGATTAGTCGTAGCTCCATATACACTTGCCCATGCTGGAGATGCCTCTGAGGCTGAAATAACGGCGCTCAATGCTGTTCCGCCTAACTGCTGCATATATTGTTGAGTAATTCTTTCTCCTCCATGTCTTGCTATAGCATGACCTATCTCATGCCCCATTACTGCGGCAAGTTCTGCATCATTGCTCAAGAATTGGAATAGCCCAGTATAAACTACCACTTTGCCGCCTGGCAGACAAAAAGCATTCATATCTTCTGATTCTACTACCATAAACTGCCAGTCATAATTCTTGTCATCTACTACTTTAGCTAAATTTCTTCCTACTCTCATAACTGGCTCGGTATATTTCGGGTCAGTAGAAGGTTTGGTTGTTGATTTAACTTCCTTCCAGGCTTCCTCGCCCAGGCTTTTTTCTTCCTCTTCAGATGTCATGATAAATTGGCTTCTATCAGTGTAAGGGGCAGATACACAGCCTGACAGAGTTAAGAATAGTAATATGATAGGGAAAGATAAATTTAATTTTAACTTCATATAGTAACGCGGTTTCTTCCATCATTTTTACTCTCGTACATAAGTTTGTCTGCTCTTTTGATGAGGGAAGGCAGACTTTCGCCGCTCATTGATACAGCGCCGCCAATGGATACAGTAACATAGTGGCTGATACCATTTATCGTTACTTCCGAAGATTTTATGAGAAGGCGGATTTTATTTGCAATAGTCTTGAGAGACTCATTTGTGACTCCTGAGATTATGCCGACAAATTCTTCTCCGCCCCATCTGGCATAAACATCATATGGGCGTGAATTTGATTTTAAGGTTCTTCCTATGACTTTTAGAATCTTATCTCCTTCTTCGTGTCCATAGTTATCATTAAAGGATTTAAAATGGTCTATATCTAGGAACAGCAGACCAAATGGCATGCTAAGTCTTTCGTGTTCTGATAATTTACTCTTAATTTGCTCTTCTGCATATCTTCTATTTGGCAGTTGAGTAAGCTGGTCAATATAGGATAGTTTTTCCAATTCCTGCATTCTTAAAGTAAAGGCTTTTTCATTGGGTAATTCTGTAAAAAATTCAGCACCTGCACATATCTTTCCATCACCGTCTCTGATGGGAACGACTCTTACCAGAACAGGTTTTCTATGTCCATCTTTATGATGGAGGTAAATTTCTCCTTTGCTGCATGTTCCCTCTTTCATAGATGCAGCAAGAGGGCATAAACCATGACACAAATTGTTACCCTCTCCATCAACATGAACAAGGAGGTTGTCATAGCAATGACTGTTTATTACTTCTTCTTTGGAAAATCCGGTTATTTCCTCGGCTCCCTTATTCCAATAGAGAATTCTTCTTTTGGTATCTGTTATGTAAATACCATCGGTTATGTTGTCGAAAATATCTTTGAAGTTTATCTGAATTTCACTCATAATTAGTCTGTTTTAATCGTTGGGTTCAATGTGGATTACTACATCAATTAGTTCAGGCACTGATTTTTTAAGCGTATCCTCTAAACCATTGGCTATATCATGACCTTTTCTTACAGTAGTGTTGCCATCAACAAGCATATGCAAGTCGGCAAAAACTACTGATCCCATTTTACGGGTTCTTATCTTATGGACAGACTTGATTTCCTTCACGCCTAGAGATACCTCTTCTATCTGTTTTCTTGTCTTCTCAGAGGCTCCGCTGTCTGAAAGCTCGTCCAATGCAGGCCTAATTATTTTGTAAGCAACTCTCATAATGAGGATGGAACAAACTATGCCTCCGATATTATCCACAATATACAGATGCTCGTTTAGCCTTGATACGAAAATGGCTATCAGGGTAACTACCGAGGTGATAGCATCTGATCTGTGATGCCATGCATTGGCAAATAGGACTTGTGATTTCAATTTTTTAGAAACTTTAAGAGTCCACCTATAAATGCTCTCCTTAATAACTATAGCAATTACTGGAGCTAAAAGCGCAATGCCGCCTACAGGGTCTTCTCGTTTTCCGTAAGCCATTCCTGATATGGCTTTATAGATGATAAAAAAGGCGGCGAAGAGAAGCATTACGCCGATAAACGCCGTTATTATTGTCTCTATCCTCCGGTGCCCGTAAGGATGATTTTCATCGGGAGGTGCTGACCAGAATTGGATGCCTAGAACCAAAGTAATATCAGTAACCGTATCCGATATACTTTCAACTCCGTCTGCTATTACTGCATAGCTATTACCCAAAATACCCAAAACGAATTTGACTATGATTAGAGTAATACTTGACATCAGCCCACATAGAGCAGTAAACCTTATCTGCTTATTTGATTGAATGTCGAGATAATCACATTTTTCCATTTGCTTTCTCCTTGATAAGCATATAATCGATTGCTTGTTCAGCATTTTCAATAAATATGAATTCTATCTTGCTTTTAACTTCGTCAGGGATGTCTTCGAGGTCTTTTTCATTCTGTTTAGGGATGACTACGGCGTTGATGCCGGAGCGGAGAGCGGCGATGACTTTTTCCTTGAGTCCGCCGATAGCTGTAACTTTGCCTCTCAGGGTTATTTCTCCAGTCATGGAAGTTCTTACTCTGACTTTTCGGTGAGTAAGCAGGGAAACTAATGAAGTTGTGATTGTGATACCGGCAGACGGACCGTCTTTTGGTGTGGCCCCATCAGGAACATGTAAATGAAAGTCATTCTTTTTGAAAAGATCTGGGTTTATTCCAAACTTCTTGTAATTGCTCTTGATGTAACTAAACGCTGTTTGGGCACTTTCTTTCATTACATCTCCAAGAGATCCCGTAAGCTGGAGTGAACCTTTACCAGGCATCATGTTAGATTCTACTGGAAGGATTGTTCCGCCTACGCTTGTCCATGCCATTCCAATGGCCAGGCCAACTTCAGGTTCTCTTTCCACTTCATCCAGAATAAATTTGCGTTTGCCTAAGTATGTTTTTATATCTGAAGGGTTAATAGTGGTTTTCAATTCAGGCAAAATATCTTTCTCGATAATTTTTCTGGCTATTTTTCTGCATAGTGTGCCGATAACTCTTTCGATATTTCTGACACCTGCTTCTTGAGTGTAGTAAGTGATGAGTTCATTGATTGAAGCAATTGGCAGGGACAATTGTCCTTTTTTTAGACCATTTTCCAGTATCTGTTTGGGAACAAGATACTTTCTTGCAATTTCAGCTTTTTCCATAGGGGTGTAGCCGGGGAGTCTGATAATTTCCATTCTGTCTAAAAGGGCAGGCGGGACTGTGTCAAGAATATTGGCTGTGGCGATGAACATCACCGAAGAAAGATCATAGTCGAGTTCCAGATAATGGTCATTGAATGCGTGATTTTGCTGTGGGTCCAATACTTCGAGCAATGCGGACGAAGGATCGCCTCTGAAGTCTGAACCGATCTTGTCTATTTCATCAAGCATGAATACAGGATTTGAAGTGCCTGCCTTCTTGATGCCTTGAATTATTCTGCCCGGTAATGCGCCGACATAAGTTCGCCTGTGCCCTCTTATTTCTGCTTCATCGCGTACGCCTCCGAGGGACATTCTTACAAATTTTCTGCCCATAGCTCTGGCAATGGATTGTCCAAGTGATGTCTTGCCTACGCCTGGAGGGCCGACAAAACAAATTATAGGAGATTTTTTGTCCTTCTTGAGTTGAAGTACGGCTAAAAGTTCGAGGATGCGTTCCTTTACATCTTTGAGCCCGAAATGGTCTTTATCGAGGGTTTTTTTTGCTCGATGAATATCGTTCTTGTCATCGGTGTATTCACTCCATGGGGTAGAGAGAATCCAGTCAATGTAATTGTATGAGACATGGTACTCTGCTGATGACTGGGGCATGGAGGCGAGCCTCTCAATTTCCTTGCTAATAACTTCAATTGCAGCTTTAGGAAGAGTTTTCTTATCGGCAATGCGTTTTTTTATGTTTGCTATATCAGGGTTTGTGTCCTGATCGCCGAGTTCTTTCTTTATAGCTTTTAATTGTTCACGCAGGAAAAAATCTCTGTGCGCCTGACTCATAGAATGGCTAACCTGACTCTGAATAGCGCTACCTAAGTGAAGAACTTCAACTTCGCGGTTTAGAAGTATAGTCATAAGATGAAGCCTTTCATTCAAAGTAGGAGCTGTCAGCAGACCTAATTTCTCATGAAAATTTATATTTAATGTATCTGCCAGAAGGTCGGCAAGCCTGGAATAGTCTTCAATATTCAGGATTGCTACTCTAAGTTCTTCCGGGAAATTGGGTGACATATTGATAATTTCCTGGAATTGCTTCTGCGCATTTTTTGCCATTGCTGCACATTCCAGGCTATTGTCCTGTATATCAGGAAGATCCTCCACAGTACCAGTTATTTCAGGCTCGCCTGTCAGGACATTAAGCAGTCTTACTCTCTTGAGTCCTCTGACAAGAATTCTCACAGTGTTATCCGGGAATTTGAGGAGCTTGACAATCCTGCCTACTACGCCGATGCGAGAGAGAGTCTTTGAATCAATTTTGATAGTTTCTATCTTGATTCCTTTATTTTCTTTAAGTTCCTGATTCGGTATGGCTGTGCTGCTATGATTTGAAAGGTCTGGGAAAAGAGCAAGCAGTCGTTCGCCTTCGGCTATTCGACTAACAAAATCAATAGATTTTTCATTATCAATCACAAGCGTGCATAGAGTGTATGGAAAGACCACAGTATCTGTCAGTGGCAGTATTGGCACCCTCGAAGTTTTTGAATCTTCTTTTTCGTGGATTATCAGATCGTGGACTTCCTCTGTCTTGTTATCTTTCTGTGGCTGCTGATTGTTGTTAGACACAGTTATATTTGGAGGCTTTTGTGAATTACCGTTGGGTTCTGTCATAGAAGTAACTTTTTATGGTTTAATAATATCAAATCCCGTGAATTTTCTCAGCACTTGAGGCACAATGACGCTTCCGTCTTCTTGCTGGTGGGCTTCAAGCATGGCAGGGAAGAGTCTGCTTGTAGCTAATCCTGAAGCATTAAGCGAGTGGACAAACTCATTTTTGCCAGTACTACTTCTCTTGAATCTTATATTTCCGCGTCTTGCCTGGAATTCATGAGCGTTCGAACATGAACTTGCTTCTTTGTATTCATTCATGCTTGGTATCCAAAGTTCAATATCAAAAGTCTTTGCCATGGAAGCGCTGCAGTCCTGAGCGGCTAGTTTTGAAGTTCTGTAGTGGATTCCCAAACCGCTTACTAACTTTTCAGCCTTGGTAATAAGTTCATCTAATCCTTTGTCAGAATTTTCAGGAGTTGTGAACTGGAACATCTCGATTTTATTGAACTGATGACCTCTGATCATTCCCCTTTCTGATGCTCTGTAGCTTCCTGCTTCTTTTCTGTAGCATGGAGTGTAAGCAAAATATTTCTTTGGAAGTTCTTCTTCCTTGAGAACTTCATCTCTATGAAAGTTGATTAGAGCTGTTTCAGCAGTTGGTAATAGAAAATGTGTGCTTTCAGCCTTATTGTCTCCTTCAATATGGAAAACATCATCAATGAATTTCGGGAACTGTCCGGCAGTGTAACCGCATTGATTAGTCAATAGGTGAGGGGGCAGGATAAATTCATATCCATCTGCTAAATGTGTTGAGATAAAATAATTCAGAAGAGCCCATTCCAGGATAGCGCCTTTCCCTTTATAAAGCCAGAAACCATTTCCTCCCATTTTTACACCGCGGTCATAGTCAATCAATCCTAGCGATGTGGCAAGCTGGACATGGTCTTTGGGTTTGAATGAGAATTGAGGTTTTGTACCCCATTCGCGAACTATCTGGTTATTTTCTTTTCCTCCCGGGACTACATCATCAGCTGGAATATTTGGCAAAGTATCAAGATATGCAGAGATTTTTGCAGAAATTTCGGTAAGTTCAGAATCAAGATTCTTAATAGTGTCTGAGACATTTTTCATCTCTGCAAGTTCTTTGGATGCATCCTTGCCTTCTTTCTTTAAACGGGGAATAATAGCTGAAACTTCGTTGCGTTTAGCCTTAAGAGTTTCTGTTTCGTGAATAAGTTCTCTTTTCTTTTTGTCCCAGTCAAGAAGTTCAGTAAAGTCTATATTATCAACCTTTTTAAGAAGGGCGTTTCTGACTTTATCGGGTTCTTTTCTGATGAGATTGATGTCTAACATAGGATTACCTTGTTTTTAATTAAGCAGTTAAAAGTTTAATATGAATAATTAAACCCGAAATCCAGAGCAATTCAACCGATAAATCTAAGACAATAAAAAGTATACCCACGAAGACACAATCGTGTCACACGAACCGACGCGAAAAATGTGGGAGGATCGAAATCCTCTTAGGCCGTGATATTATAGGGTTTTTGAGCATTGAAATGCTTCTTTGGAGACTTCCGGAACGATTTTGGAGACCTGCAAGGCTCTTCCGGTGACCTCCGAAACTTCTCAGGAGGGTATTGAAATGATTTGGGCGGGCACTAAAACTCCTTCGAAATGCTCCGGCGTTCCTTCGGAGGGCTGTTTTACGATGAGGCAAAACAGACTCAAAACTTTTCTATCCTCTAATTTTTCAAATAGTTGAGCCTCTATTTTGCAAGAGGCTCGCTTACCTATTCTTTACTAAATAGGGCATTAAAAGTAACCCATTTTATTATTCATGACATAGACTCAGTATTTTTGAAGTAAGGTATGGTAAAAATTTCATAACAGATTTAGAGAAAATTAGTTTTTAAAATAGCAATGATTGAAAAGTTTGTTACAATCCTAAATTAACTATCAATATATTTTGAATATCATTACAACTAAACAAGGAGGATAACTATGGCTACAAGTCCATTCGCAGGGAAACCTGCTCCAAAATCAATTCTAGTGAATATTCCCAGGCTCATCAGCGCTTACTATACGGTTAAGCCTGACCCGTCTGATGTCGGACAACTTGTCTCTTTCGGAACTTCAGGGCACAGAGGAAATTCTTTCAAAGGTAGTTTTAATGAGGAGCACCTTCTATCAATTGTTCAGGCCATCTGCCTCTATAGAAAAGAAGCTAATATTACAGGGCCATTGTTTCTTGGCATAGATACACATGCATTGTCAGAACCTGCTTTTATTACAACACTTGAAGTTCTAGCAGCAAATGAAGTAAATGTAATGATTCAGCCTGAGGGCGGATATACTCCGACACCCGGAATTTCCCACGCTATACTTACATACAATAGAGACAAAACATCAGGAATGGCAGACGGTATAGTAGTAACTCCTTCTCATAATCCTCCAGACAATGGAGGGATAAAATACAATCCACCAAACGGTGGACCTGCTGACACAAACATCACCAAATGGGTCGCTGACAAGGCTAATATCTTTTTGAAGAATGGGAATAAAGAAGTAAAGAGAATGCCTTTTGCCAAAGCTCTCAAGGCAAAGACCACTCATAATCATGATTATATTAAACCTTATGTCGAAGATTTGATCAATATCATTGATATGGATGCTATTAAAGGGGCCGGACTTAAACTTTGCGCAGATGCCTTAGGCGGTTCAGGTTTAGGATACTGGGGACCAATCGCAGATCATTACAAACTAGACATTGAGCTGAGAAATTGCCATTGCGAGCCGACTTTCAGCTTTATGAATGTTGACAAGGACGGCAAAATTCGTATGGATTGCTCTTCACCTTACGCGATGGCAGGACTAATTGACCTTAAGGATAAATACGACCTGGCATGGGGTAATGACCCTGACTTCGATAGACACGGTATTGTTACAAAGAGTTCAGGATTGCTCAATCCAAATCATTACTTATCTGTAGCTATCTGGTATTTGTTCCAGAACAGAGCCGGCTGGAGAAAGGACGCGGCTGTAGGCAAGACTCTTGTTTCAAGTTCAATCATTGACCGCGTAGCCAAGAGCATAGGCAGAAGACTATGCGAAGTGCCAGTTGGATTCAAATGGTTTGTACCGGGGTTGGTTGACGGTTCCTTTGGCTTTGGCGGAGAGGAAAGCGCAGGTGCTTCATTTTTAAGAAAGAACGGTAAAGTCTGGACCACCGACAAAGACGGTATAATACTAGCTCTTCTTGCTGCTGAAATTACAGCTAAGACTTCCCGTGATCCAGGACTTCACTATAAAGATCTTACAAAGCAGTTCGGCGCTCCGATTTACGAAAGAATGGATGCTGTGGCTAATACAAAGCAGAAGCAAGTTCTTGAAAAACTATCCCCTGACCAAGTTACGGCTTCAGAACTTGCCGGAGAAAAGATTGTGGCTAAACTCACAAGAGCTCCTGGCAATAACGCTGAAATCGGCGGGCTAAAGGTAGTAACTGATAATGGTTGGTTTGCTGCAAGACCTTCAGGTACAGAAGATGTTTACAAGATCTATGCAGAAAGCTTCAAGGGCAAAGAACATCTCAAGAAGATTCAGGATGAAGCTCAGAAGATAGTCAGCGACACATTTAAATTTGCTGGCGCATAAGGTATATCCAACTTAAAAGGCTCTGAAAATCAGAGCCTTTTTCTTTAATCGAAATATGAAAAATATAAGAATTATACCGCTAGTTGTAATTATTCTGCTCTTTGCGCTTCAACCGATTCTTTTTGCTAAATACATATCAGTTGTAGATTCGGGCAGTACGGGCAGCGAAATCCATTTGTTTGATATTGTAAATAATGACGGGATAATTCAATATAAGGCCATACCTCTTAAAAAGAATGATAACAACCTTGGACTTGCTAACCTAGTTTCCCCAGAGCAAGTACCAGTGTATATCGCTCCATTGATAGAGAGTCTTAGAAAGGGAATTCCTGCAGGAGTGAAGGAAAGCGATATTGATTTATATTTCATGGCTACAGGTGATATGAGGTCTGCTTCTCCTTACAGGCAGGAACAAATTTATAAGATACTAAATGCATACCTCACAAAAAACACTAAACTCAATTTGAAGATTGTCGGTACAATGCCTGAGAAAATGGAGGGTGCTTTTGATTGGATGGGGCTCAATTTATTTGAAAAAAAGATTGGCACTTCTTCAACTTACGGGGTAATCGATATAGGAGGAGCTACTATTGAAGTAGCTTATCAGGTGGATGGGCCTTCAGAAAACACTCAGGAAATAAAAATAGGAAAGAACTCTTATTTCGTTCACTCCAGATCATATCTTGGTGTCGGAAACGACCATTTACGCGAACAGTTTCTTGATAATTCAAATTGTATTCCTCGAGGTCTGGCAATGGTTACCACGACGGGCAATGGGAATTATAATCAATGTTTGTCTGATGTGAAACTTCTTCTAAATGAAGTTCATAAAGTGGAACCTATTCCTGCCTCAGTACTCTCAAAAACTCAATTTGTCGGGATTGCGTATTTTTATTATCTCACTAATTCTAAACCTTTCTCTCTCGGGTCGGAAGCGAGTATATCAGATATCAAAACAAAGGCAGAAGATTTTGCTACGATGTCCTGGGACGAAATGAAAGTAAAATGGCCTTATGATAAGTATCTTTACGGCTATTATATTGGTTCAATTTTAATAATTGATCTTCTACAGAGGCTGGGATTTGATTCTGATACAAAAATTAAAGCTGTAAGTAAGGTTGACGGCGCCCAAGTAAGCTGGGCTTTGGGGGCGGCTGTATATTATTCCGAGGGGAATAATATAGGTTCTATTAAAAAATAAGAGGGAGAAACTGTCATGAAGCTGATTTCATTTCTATCTTCTATTCTGCTATCTATTTTAATTTGTTCCTGTTCTTCCACTCCTCCTGAAAAAACTCAGGATATTCCTAAGCCTTATGTGGAAAAAATGACAGACATGGAAGGTGAGACAGGCTTCAATTACGGATGGATTGATACTGAAGCAATCAAGAAGTACGATGCTGTAATAGTGGGGGCTCAACTGAGCAAAAATATTATTCCCAATACAGGATGGGAGGATTTTAATTCAAGGCGCATGTTCTATTCTAAAGATGAAGATGATAAGTATGTCGAGAGCTACTGCGAAGAAGCGCTTAAAGATGCTTTTTCTTACAGCAAGGAATTCAAACTTACTGATAAAGTTTCAGATAAAGCTTTGGCAATAAACTTCTATATAGTTCAGATAGTTGCCAATAAAATCATCGTAGGCGCAGTTTCCAACCTCATTATGCCTACTCCAATAGGATGGATGCTTGTACCAGCAAAACTTGCTCTGCAGTATTCATCGCCAAATCAGGGAGGATCAATTGCTACCGAGATAGTGCTTAGCGACTCAAATACCGGAAAAATCGTGGCTATTTTTACAAGCAGAGAAAAAGGTCCGACTGCTTTCTATGATAAAAACAGGTTTTTCGCTTATGGGAATATAAGGCACATTGTAGATATATGGGCAGTGGATGTCGTGGCTACTTTAGACCAGATAAAAGAAGGGAAAACAGAACTCAAAGCAGCGAAGACAGTTCACACATTTAAGCTTCAGGATAGACTTGAAAACAACAGGATGTATAAGAGATTTGACTATATGATTAATAATTAATTACCTGGAATATAGATAAATGAAAGCTTTACTTATATGTGGAAGTCCGCGAAAAAATGGCAACACTGAAATTATGTTAAGAAGATGCGCTGACAAGCTTACGCAGTCGGGTATAGAATCAGAGGTTCTTCTTCTTGCTGGCAAGGATTTGAAACCATGCGTGGCTTGTATGGGTTGTAAAAACGGCAAAGCGGTTTGTTCTATAAAAACTGATGACTTTCAGGAAATATTCGACAAGATGGTTAATTCCGATATTATCATTGCCGGGACTCCTGTTTATTTCGGTTCAGCTACTGCCCAGATAAAGGCGCTTCTTGACAGGGCAGGGTATGTATCGAGAGGAAACGGAAATCTTTTCTCAAGAAAAATAGGCGCTCCTGTGGTAGTGGCTAGAAGAGCAGGACAGAATTTTACTTATGCTCAACTTGCTTATTGGTATATTATTAACGATATGATTGTACCAGGTTCTACTTACTGGAATATCGGTTTTGGTGGAGCAAAAGGTGAAGTGGAAAACGATAAAGAAGCTCTTTCTACTCTCGACAGACTATGCGAAAATATCGTTTGGCTTGCCTCAAAACTACATTAATTGATTCAATTTTAGAGCTATAAATACGGACATGATTTTTGGAATAATAGTGATTTTTTTGATTACCTTGGGCCCTTTGAAGGTTATGTTGCCTTTTATTTTGATGACGGAAAAGCTCGAAGTACCTACCAAACGCAAGATTGCATTAAAGGCGGCATTTATCTCGACCATCATCGTTTTCTGTATTGCGATACTCGGACCTTACATAATGAGCAGGTGGGATGTTTCAACTCCTGCTATATCTCTGGTCATTGCCATTCTTTTATTTTCGCAGGCTTTCAGGATGATAAATATGTCAAAGAACGCATCATCGCTTTTTGATATAGTCACCGAAATGAACAAGCTCTCAGCAGTTGACAAACTCGCCTACACTTTAAGCATTCCATATATCGTTTCTCCTGCTGGCGTAGCTGGAATTCTGTGCATTAAGCTATTTAATCCTGCTCACTATTTTGAAATCCTGACTTTTGTTTTTGGTGTTCTATTAGTTATTATGTTTTTAAACTATCTGGCTATGATTTATGCACAGCGGATAGTTAAAGTAATTTCAGTCCCCATTCTGATTTTGATTGGCTGGATATTTTCTATATTTCAGCTAATTCTTGCTTTGCAGATAGTTCTGATGGTTTTAAAGCACCTTAAAGTCCTTGATGCTTAGTTTTTTCTTGCAGAGTACTGAAGTACGGAAATCAACAGTAGAATCACACAAGCCTGGATGAGGCAAACTGCCGCTGTATGAGAATCTCCCCAGAGAAGAGGTAAGACGCTCAGCGAAACTATTATTGCAAGCAGATGAACGCATAGGACAGCTGTTTTTCTAGTCATGCCCATCTTATTGAACCTGTGCGAGATATGATTGTTGTCTCCGATATAGATAGGTTTGTGGATCTTTAGCCTGATGATAACGACCGATAAGAGGTCAAAGAGAGGAATAGCAAGAACGAAAAGAGGTATGAAGACCGCCAGTTCTGTCTGAGTTATCCCCTGCTGATAATAAGTGGTTAATGCTCCGGTTATTGCAAGCGTGTAGCCCAGGAAATGACTTCCGCTGTCTCCCATAAAGATAGTCGCCGGGTGTTTATTAAAGAACCAGAAACCCAGACTGCTTCCGAGCCCTGCCGCGCTTAAGCTTGCTATAAAGTAGTGTTTGAAAATTATTGCAATAAACATAAAGAAGAAAAAAGCTATAGCGGCAACTCCTGAGGCTAAACCATCCATATTGTCAAAGAAGTTCACGGCATTAACTATCAGAAGAATCCAGAAGACTGTAATGCACCATGTGACGATTTCAGAATTAAGAAACAGCGATACTTTGATCTGGGCGAATGTTACAACAAATGCCGCTATGACAAACTGTCCAAAAAACTTGACTTTAGCGCTCATCGGGAACTTATCATCCCAAAAACCCAGAATAGTTATCAGCAAAGCTCCTATGGCTATAATGATGATTCTCTTCTGGGTTATAAAAATCCCGCTGATGTCTCCATTGAGATATTGAGGAATATTTGCCTTGAGAAGAAAGGGGACTAGAAACCCCATAAGTATTGTTACAATCCAGGCCGAACACATTGCAGCTCCGCCCATCAGAGGGATAATGCGTGTGTGATTCTTGTGTTTTTGCTGAGATGGGATATCGACCAATCCGATTTTGACAGCTATTCGTTTATATACAGGCGTAAATAGCAAAGTCAGAATCAATGAGCACAAAAAAATAGCAAAATATAAAAAGAACCATTTCATTGGATATGATTATTTTTCAGTATTAGTTTCTTCGTCTGGCACTTTTGCCAATTTTGGTTCTCTTTTACCTTCAGCCCATGCGACTATTTTTTCCATCAGGACATAGAATGATGGGATACGAAGTGTCCCAAGTATAGCATCCAGGAGCATCCCGCCAAAAACTGCAAAACCTATGGATTTTCTGCTCATGGCTCCAGGGCCAGTGGCAATGAGAAGTGGAAACACGCCCAAAATAAAGGCAGTCGCTGTCATTATTACAGCTCTAAACCTGATTTTTGCGGCTATTTCGGCGGCCTCGACTACAGATTTGCCCATCCTGTGCTGTTCGTGTGCAAATTCTACCATCAATATAGCGGTCTTACTCGACATACCGAAGAGAAGTACGAATCCGACCTGAGCATAGATGTTATTAGCAATCCCAGCCAGCCATAGAGCTATCAGTGCACCCAGAATTGCTACAGGGACTGACAACATTACAGCAAGTGAGAGCATCCAGCTTTCGTATTTGGCTACAAGGAAGAGATAGATAAAGGTGATAGCCAGCATGAATACTATAGTGGTCTGGTTTCCTGCGATAATTTCCTGATAAGCTGTTCCAGTCCACTCGTACTGCATTCCCAGAGGAAGGACTTCATCCGCCACTCTTTCCATAGCTTCTATAGCTTGCCCAGTACTGTAACCTGTAGCCGCATCACCTTCAATTTCTGCATTGGCGAACATATTATAGTGATAGACAATATCTGGAGCCAGGATTGTCTTGACCTTCATTAATGTGTTTAATGGAACAAGTTCTCTTTTGGCATTCATCAGATAAGTATCATACATATTCTGAACAGAAGACCTAAATTTTGGTTCGGCCTGAATCAGAACCTGATAGATTTTTCCGAACTTGTCGAACTGGTTCACATAGTATGAGCCGAAATATGTCTCGAGTGTATCGAAGGCATCACCTAGTGATACTTGAAGTTTTTTGACTTTATCTATATCTATTTCTGCCTGAATTTTCGGAACATTTGACCTGTATGTACTAAAAATGTTAGCAAGTTCAGGCTGTTGGTTTGCCGTGTAGATGAAATTTCTTAAAACTTCTGTCAGCTCTTTGGGGTTATTACCTGCTTTCTGTTCAAGCTCGAATTGGAATCCTCCGCTTGTACCAAGTCCAGGTATCGGGGGAAGGGTATAAATAAAAGTAAAACCTTCAGTAATCTCCGTAGCCAGTCTCTGACGCAGGTGTCCAAGTATATAATTTATCTGCAGTTCCGGTTTTGTTCGTTTATCCCAGTTTTCAAGAATCCCGAAGAGTAGGGAGGAATTGGATGTTTGCATATTGCTTATCATCGAGTAGCCATTGATAGTGATCGTATCCGTGACACCATCTGTCCCTTGAACAATCTTTCTGATTTTTTCCATTGTTTTTGCTGTTCTGTCAAGAGCTGCACCGCTTGGCATCTGAACTTCCACAAAGAAAGTTCCCTGGTCTTCATTAGGTATAAAGCCAGTTGGCAGATAGATATAAAGGACATATATCATAGCAAGCAAGACTACTGTAAATATAACGACAGCAGGAAGGTTTCTGATAGTTGCCGCTACATAGTTGAGGTATTTTTTTGTAATGAAGTCGAAGCCCTTATTAAACCATCTGAAGAGGATGAATTCCTTTCCTTTTTCTCTGAGAGCCCATGTTTCATCAGTTCCGCTGCCTTTTATAAATTTGGGTTTCAGGAATGTAGCACAAAGGGCAGGGCTGAGGGTCAGAGCATTGAATGCGGATATCCCTACCGAGACGGCGATTGTTACGGCAAACTGCCTGTAGAGTTCGCCTGTGATTCCAGGAATGAAAGCTACAGGTATGAATACGGCAAAGAGAACCATTGAGGTAGCTACGATAGGACCTGTAACCTGAAGCATTCCCTTTTTGGTTGCTTCAATAGGGTCAAGATGTTCCTCTTCCATGAGACGATATACATTTTCAATAACGACGATGGCGTCATCAACAACGATACCAATTGCCAGGATCATAGCAAAGAGCGTAATTGTGTTAATTGTATATCCGAGAGCCAGAAGCACAGAAAATGTACCGATCAAAGAGACAGGTATGGCTATGCTTGGGACCAGAGTAGCCCTCCAATCCTGCAGGAAGATGAAGACCACGATGATGACAAGGATGATTGCTAGAATGAGGGTTTTTACAACTTCAATTAGCGAAATCCTTACAAACTCAGTCGTGTCATAAACAATGTCAGCCGCTACTCCTTTGGGAAATGAAGGAGACAAATTTTTCACTAATGTTTTAATCTGGCTTGCCACTTCCAGAGCATTTGCCGAAGGGAGTAGATAAACAGCCAAAGCAGCCGATGGCTTACCATTGAGCTGAGCGTAAGTACTGTATGCCTGAGCTCCCATAGTTGTTTTTGCGACATCTTTGACTCTTACCATACTGCCATCAGGATTTTCTCTGATGATTATATTTTCAAACTCCTCGACCGAATCTAGTCTGGATTGAGACAATATAGTGTACTGGAATTGCTGACCTGGTTCGGACGGAGCTCCACCAAGCTGACCCGAAGGTACCTGCTTGTTCTGTTGATTAATAGCGCTGATTAACTCACTTGGAGTGATTTGCAAACTGGCCATTTTATCGGAGTTTATCCATATTCTCATGGCATAGTTTAGAGCGCCCATTACCTGAGCATTACCTACTCCTGGTATTCTGGAGATTTCGTCGAGCATATTAAGGCAGGCAAAGTTTGTGAGAAAAATGCCGTCGTACTGGTTATTGGGAGAATAGATATTGATAAGAAGGAGAATATTGCTGCTCTGCTGTTTTACTGTAATTCCCTCGCTTTGAACCTGCTGTGGGAGTTGAGGAAGGGCTATGCTAACTCTGTTATTGGTATTAACCACATTCATGTCGGGATTACTCCCTACAGCAAAAGAGACGGTGATAGTCATATTACCTGAGTCGGAGCACTGTGTGTCCATATAAATCATATTTTCCACGCCGTTTATCTGCTGTTCGAGCGGAATGACCGTGGTTTTTTCAAGCGTAACGGCATCTGCTCCAGGGTAAGTAGTAGTTACCTGCACCTGAGGGGGCGTGATATTCGGGAATTGAGCCACCGGCATATTTTTGATCGCGATAATCCCGGCTATCACAATTATGATGGAAAGGACGAAAGCGAATTTCGGTCTGCTTATAAAGAATTGGCTGAACATTTTTCCGTCTCCGTCTAGTGTTAGTTTATGGCGGCTTTCTGAGTGTCGGAAGCGACTTTATTGCTAAGTGGCGCTGATATAGAAGCTGGAGGAACAGTTTCTTTCTTCTGCATTACATAGCTAACTTCTATGCCGGGTTTAACTTTCAGGAATCCCTGGCTTATAACAAGCTCGCCTTCATTAAGTCCGCTTGTAATTACAATGCTTTCACCGAAAACTATTCCCTGTTTTACATATTTTTGTTGTACGATTTTTTTGTCGTCAACTATGAAGACATACGGTCCTGTCTGGTCTTCCTGTAGAGCAGACTGTGGAATGATCATGCAGGGAGACTTGGTTTTCGGGGATAGCTTTACCTGGACATACCCGCCCGATATTAGCTTTTCATTAGGGTTCGCAAATACAGCTCTTATCTGAATTGTGCCTGTGAGAGGGTCTATGACATTATTTATGAAGTCTATTCTTCCATCAATCGGATATTGGGTTTCATTAGAAAGGATAATCTTTACTGCGACTTTGGATCCGACCTCACCATATGAATCGTGTGTTTTGCTCGGCAGTACATTATCATGCTCATCAAGTAATGTCATAAATAGAGCTTCACTATATGTAAATTGTACCCAAATCGGATCTACTTGTGTTACTACTGCGAGGGCATCGCTAGTTAGATCTACCATATTGCCTGCACTATAGGCGTACATTCCGATTCTGCCGTCAAAAGGAGCTAGAATGTCTGTGTAGCTAAGGTTGAGTTCAGCCAGATCCAGATTGGCTTTGGCTCCTTGCATAAATCCATCTTTTTCGTACATATTGCTTGTAGCCATATCGAGTTTTTCCTGGCTGGTCGCATTTTGGCTGAAAAGCAGTTTAAGTCTGTTATATTCTATTTTAGAAAAATCCAGGGCGGCCTGAGTTTCTATGAGTTTAGCTGCTGCGCTTGCTACCTGAGCTTGATATTGATCCTTTTGTATCTGGAAAAGGGTTTGTCCTTTTGTAACAAATTGCCCTGGTTTGAAATTCCTGACTGTAAGAAATCCTGCTACTCTGGCCCTAAGATTTACTTGTTCCATCGCAGTTATTTGTCCCACTACAGATGAGACTTTTGATAAGTCTTCAACTTCGACAGGAGTTACGACAACTGAAGGAATTCTGGGTTTCATTGGGCCTTTTTTAGAGCATGATGTGAATAGAAAAGCCGGAAAAGCCGCTAAGATAATAATTATTGCAAGAAGTTTTACTCTAGACATATAAGGAACCTCTGGATTTTTTGGTTATTATTTTTTTGAAGTCAAGAGTGGATTATATCTTATAAAGGCTTTTATAAAAGAAAAGTTTTGATTTATTTATGCAAAAAAAAGCCTGCAAAACCTGCAGGCTTTTTAAGATACAAGAAGTAGGATAGCCTACTATTTTTCGTCAAGAGCTGTTACGCCCGGGAGGTTCTTGCCTTCGAGAAACTCGAGGGAAGCTCCGCCGCCAGTTGACACATGGGTCATCTTTGAGGCTAAACCACTTTGATTTACAGCTGAGACAGAATCTCCGCCGCCTATTACGCTGATTGCGCCGCTGTCTGCTACAGCCTTGCAAACTGACATTGTGCCATTTGCAAAATTAGGCATTTCAAAACAGCCCATCGGACCGTTCCAAACTACGGTCTTGGAATTTTTGATTTCTTCACAGTAGAGAGCAACTGTTTTTGGTCCGATGTCAAGAGCCATCCAGTTGTCAGGAATTTCCAGACCTATTGTTTTGATAGTTGCGGCATTATCGAATTTATCGGCAATGACATTATCTACAGGCAACATGAATTTAACGCCTTTTTCCTTGGCTGCTTTCAATGTTTCTTTAGCTGTTTCAATTAAATCTTCTTCACACAGAGAAGCTCCTATTGCATGACCTTGGGCCTTAAGAAATGTGTAAGCCATGCCGCCGCCGATGATAATTGTATTAACTTTTTCCATCAGGCTCTTGAGTACTTCCAGTTTGCCGGAAACTTTAGCTCCGCCTATGATTGCTACGAATGGGCGTTTTGGATTTAAAACTGCATTTCCAAGATATTCAATTTCCTTTTCCATAAGGAATCCGGAAACTGAAGGTCTGACATATTTGCAAATCAAAGCTGTAGAAGCGTGAGCTCTGTGAGCTGTCCCGAAAGCATCATTTACGAAAACATTGCCAAGTTTGGCAAGTTCTTTTACGAAAGCGTCCTGAAGTTTTTTATCTTCATCAGTCTTTGCCTTCATGTCTTCCTGCTTATAGAAGCGGGTATTTTCACAAAGCATAACTTCGCCAGGCTTTAGAGCATTAGCTTGTTTTACAACAGCTTGACCGATGCAATCGTCAGCGAATATCACTTTTTTGCCGAGAAGTTGTTCTAGTTTTGTAGCTACCGGCTTCATAGAAAATTCAACTTTCTTTTCTCCGTCCGGACGGCCCAGATGGCTCAAGAGAACCAATGAAGCGCCTTTTTCTATGACATATTTTATAGATTCCAAAGCCGCAACGATACGGGTGTCATCTTTAATCTTCCCTTCTTTGATAGGAACATTGAAGTCAACGCGCATCACGACTTTTTTGCCCTTGAGATCTATATCTCTAATACTTTTTTTATTTAATCCCATTTTAAACCTTCCCTTTAATAAAATAAAACCAATTTATTGGCAAGAAAAAATGGCAGGTTGCCCTGCCATTATAAATAAAAATGCTAGTTTAAACTTAGCCTTTCTTTACCATGTGTTTGACTAGATCGATAACTCTGTTGGAGTAGCCCCATTCGTTATCGTACCATGAAACGACCTTGAAGAATCTCTTTTCACCCTTCAGATTGTTCTGAAGTGTAGCTAGAGAATCGAAGATAGAAGAGCGCTGATCATGGATAAAGTCAGTAGAAACAAGTTCTTCGTCAGCATACCCAAGGATTCCCTTGAGGTAAGTTTCAGAAGCTTTTTTCATTTCAGCGGCTATTTCTTCAATAGAGGTGTCTCTTCCGGCTGTGAAAGTAAGATCCACTACTGATACATCAGGAGTCGGAACGCGGAAAGCCATACCTGTGAGTTTTCCCTTTGTAGAAGGAAGAACTTCGCCTACAGCTTTAGCGGCGCCTGTTGTTGAAGGAATAATATTGCAAGATGCTGCGCGGCCGCCTCTCCAATCTTTCTTTGACGGGCCGTCAACTGTCTTCTGAGTAGCTGTAAAGCTGTGAATTGTGGTCATAAGACCCTTTTCAATTCCGATACCGCTCTTGAGAATTACATGAACTACTGGAGCCAGACAGTTCGTTGTGCATGAAGCATTTGAAACGATGTGGTGCTTGGATGCATCATATTCGTTTTCATTTACGCCCATAACGATAGTTTTTACATCGCCTTTTCCAGGAGCAGAGATGATAACTTTTTTTGCGCCTGCTTTGATGTGGCCTTGGGCTTTTTCTGAATCAGTGAAAAGACCTGTTGACTCAATTACATACTCGACGCCGAGTTTTCCCCATGGGAGCTGATCAGGAGTCTTTGTAGCGGCTACGCAGAGAACTTTGTTGCCATTTACTATGATTGTATCGTTTTCTTCTTTTGAAGCGTCTGACTTGCAGGTTTCTACTTTGTGTTTGAAATGACCATGAACTGAGTCATACTTCATCTGATAAGCGAAATAGTCAGCGTCTGTTGACACATCTACTACTGCTACGACATTGATTTCCTTTCCGAGGAGACCTTGGTCGCAAATAGCCTGAAAGACCATTCTGCCGATTCTTCCGAATCCGTTGATACCAACTTTTATTGCCATACTTCTAAACCTTTCCTTTATTATTTATATTTGAGGTTTCTTTGTGAAATAATTGAAAACATTATTAAGATTTTATTATGTGCTTAAAAAAAAATCAATAGGCAATCTAAAACTCAAAAGCATTGATTAGATCAGGTGGTTGCTTAGTTTATCTTTCTCGAGTGCGCTTACGACATCTTTAACATTTTCAGATTTATCTATGTTGGCTATCAGAAGAACATCTTCAGTGTCAACTACAACCAAATTATTAACTCCGATCATAGCGATATATTTATTTGAATTAATGTAGTTGCCGAATGAATCGAAACTCATACTTTTACATTGCATAACATTATTATTGGAGTCTTTCTTTGATATATCATAGAGAGCTTTCCAGCCGCCCACATCGCTCCAACCGTAATCAACCGGGATAACTATCCGGTTTTCAGCCTGTTCCATTATCCCGATGTCCACCGGCATTTTTGGCATTCTGGCATAAAGTTCTGATATATTCACTCTATAACCGTTTTTTCCCCAGAGCATTCCGATTTCATCTGTAAGCTGTGAAACTTTCGGGAGATATTTATTGTAAGCGTCTGATATTGATTCAAGAGTCCACATAAACATCCCACTGTTCCAGTAGTAGTTTCCAGCTTTTAGAAACTCTTTAGCTGTCTCTTCGTCAGGTTTTTCCTTGAAGTTTTTTACTTTAAGTCCGAACTGAGTTTTTTCTCCGCCTTCGACATAACCATATCCTGTTGAAGGATAAGCCGGTTTGACACCAAAAGTTACGAGGTTGCCTTGAAGTGCAGATTTCTCAGCCGGCTCCAGGGAATCAATGAAACCTTTTGTGTTCAGTATTTCGTAGTCAGAACCGCCTATGAATACAACTTCATTCTTGTCGTAGCGATCCGATAAATATTTCATACTTAGAGCTATAGCCGGGGCTGTATTCATGCCTTGGGGTTCTATGATAATATTCTCTACGGAGATTCCTGGAATGTTTTGTTTGACCAGTTCGACCTGACTTTCGGCCGTGACGATGTATATATCTTCTCTTTTGATTTTTCCGAGCAAACGATTGAAGGACATCTCAATCATTGATAAGTCTGAAGTTATCTTGAGAAACTGCTTTGGAAACTTCTGTCTGCTTAGAGGCCAGAATCTTTTGCCTGAACCGCCTGCCATTATCAACCCTATCATCATTTTGACTCCTTTATAAGTTTTAAAAACTGTTACAATAGAATATAATCTGGCTAAAATGAATTTTAACAAGCTTTGGAGGTTTTTGATGAAAAGAGTTTTCTTTGCAGTTGTGATTTTAGCTCTAACCGCGATTTTCAGCGCCTGTTCGGTTCCGAGTGTTCCAGATGTCGTAATGAGTACAGCGATCAAAAAAGATGTGAACCTCAGGCTGATTGCAAGCGGGCAGGGCAATTATATTTTCCAGGATACACAAGTTAATGAATTCAAAGTTGTAGATTCCAAAGAGCAAAAAACTACAAGAGGAACTTATCAAGTCGTGGACTATACAGCCAAGGTTACTCTGATAGACTCCAAAACCCTGAAACCTGTCGATAAGGATGTGAAAGGAACCATAGAGTTTATCAAAAAAGAAGGAAACTGGTGGTCAGAGAGCGTGAAACTCCCTGTCAAATAGCGCAAAATGAATTTTGCTACCGTTTCAGGTGGACGCGGAGGATGGTGAGTTCGGCAGGCGTTACGCCGTCAATTCTTGAGGCCTGGGCAAAAGTGGTAGGTTTAAACTTTATAAGCTTCATTCTGGCTTCGTTTCTTAATCCTTTTATGATTGAGTAATCGAAATTTTCCGGAATTCGTATGTTTTCCAGGCTTTTGAGTTTTACAATCTCCTGTTTTTCTCTTTCAAGATAACCGTCGTAATGAGCAAGGATTGAGAGTTCTTTTGCGATTCGTCTATCTGTTCTTTCAGTTTTAACTAAAGATAGAGCTTCATAAGGGAAATTATCTTCTTCCTTGAGGAGTCCCTGATACTTTTTGAGGTAGTCCTTCAAGGCAATTGCGTCAATTTTCAGCTTTGTCCATTGGGATAAGATTTCATTAAGTTTATTAAGGTATAGAGAAAACTCGTCGAACTTCTTTTGCGGTAGTAATCCTAAGTCATATGCTAATGGGCAGAGTCTTAAGTCGGCGCAGTCCTGCCTTAAATGCAGGCGATATTCGGCTCTGCTTGTGAAGAGTCTGTAGGGTTCCTGTATATTCTTGGTAACTAAGTCGTCTATCATTACACCGATATAGCTTGTGTCTCTGCCAAGTTCCACTGCGTCTTTGCCTGACGCGAATCTTGCGGCGTTCATTCCGGCTACAAGTCCTTGTCCGGCGGCTTCTTCATAACCGCTTGTGCCATTGAGTTGACCAGCTGTGAAGATATTTGGATGAGTTTTCAGCCCAAGAGTTCTATTCATCTGATCCGGGAAAATAAAATCATATTCGATGGCATAGGCGTAACGGGATATTTCAGCTTTTTCGAGTCCTGGAATTGAACGGAGCATCTGCCATTGGATGTAAGTCGGAAGGCTGGTGGAGAAACCATTTATGTAGTATTCACTATTAAATTCGCCTTCGGGTTCTAAATAAAGGTGATGAGTTTCATGGTGAGGAAATCTGACGACTTTGTCCTCGAAAGATGGACAGTAACGGGTTCCTATGCCTTTAATTTGTCCCTGATACATCGGTGATTTGTCTAGGTTTTTTTTTACAAGTTCTGCCGTTTCAAGAGATGTTTTGACCATATAACAGCTCAGATCTTTGCGGACTGTTCTCGGGAAAGACTGATCATCAAAAAAAGAAAAATATTCATCGAAAGTTTCAGTGTCTTGTTTTAACATTTTAGAGAAGTCTATGGAGCTTGCCAGAATCCTCTGAGGCGTGCCGGTTTTGAGCCTGCCTAGTCTGAGGTTGAGTTGTTCTTTCAATGCAGTAGAAAGATTATACGATCCGGGATCACCGGCTCTGCCGCCTTGAAATGTTTTCATGCCGTAGTGAAGTTTTCCAGACAGGAAAGTTCCCGAGCAAATCACGAAAGCTTTGGCATAGAATTCATCATCAAACTGCGTTATTACACCAATAGCATTTCCGTTTTTCATGACGAACGACTCAACCATTCCCTGATGAGTTGTGAGGTTCGGAGTGTTTTCGAGTTCGTGTTTTACCGCCTGCTGATATACATATTTGTCGCATTGGGCTCTAGGAGACCAGACAGCTGGGCCTTTACCCTGATTAAGCATTCTAAACTGAATCATCGAAGCTTCAGTGTTTCTTGCCATGATTCCGCCGAGAGCGTCTATTTCCCTGACAACATGTCCTTTTGCCACGCCGCCGACGGCGGGATTACAGCTCATTTGCCCAAGGTGGTCTAAATTAATGGAGAGGAGGAGAGTTTTCGCGCCAAGTCTGGCAGAAGTACAGGCGGCTTCGGCGCCTGCATGCCCGCCGCCGATGACTATTACATCGTAAAAATGCTTTGTTTCGCTCATAATAAAGTACTGTTTTCAGCCTTTTGCAAAATTAAAAGATAAGCGGTCTTGATAGAGCCAAACCCCATCTGGAGGGACGAGCTTTGTCTCGTCCGTTTAATTCCGGTCATGACGAAGCATGACCCTCCACATCGTCGCCTAAAGATAGTTTTGCAATTACCTTTTTTATTTAAAATATGATCGTAAACATGTCGCAGGAAGCTTTGGTTTGCAACGAATGTTGATTTTATTTGCCGTTTTCGGATATTTCTTCATCGAGTTTTTTGAAAAACTTATCCATGAACAAGACTCGTTTTCTGGCAACATTTCTTCCGGAAACTGTCATCATTCTTTTGGGAAGATCTTTGAGTTTAAAAAGGTATTCTCTGTATGCGGTGTCGTTTTCCGAGTAAGATTTTGAATTCAAAGCTTCATCTGGGGTGTTGTGGAGTTTTGCTCCGATTCTACCAGCGAATAAAAATGCTCTACCAATACCGACAGCGCCCAGAGAATCGAGTTTGTCAGCATCGTATATTATCTTTTCTTCAAGGCTGACGGGGGCGGCTCCGCTTCTAAAACGATGCCGTCTGACGCATTTGACCACTTTCTCTATCAGAGCTAGATTTAATCCTTCTTCTTTAAGAATTGCGTCCGTTATTTCAGCGCCTTTTTTGGCATGGCAGATTTTTCCTTGAATGGAGAGTTCTTCTGCTCTTGCTATATCGTGGAATAATGCGCCAATTTCTATTACTCTTAAGTCAGATGTTTTTTCCAGTTTGGCTAACATCCTGGCATTGCCGAGAACCCTTAATGTGTGTTCCCAATCGTGACAGCGGGGAGATTTTGCCAGATAGTTTTGAACTCTAACAGAAAGTTTTTCAAAGGTTTTGGCGTAACTCATCGTGAAAGAACCTCAAAAATTTTACCTTATCAAAAAAGAAAGGCGAAGTAAATAAAAACAATAAAAATAGAATTGAACAGTATTGTAATTCCAAGCATATAACATTTAAATAAAAAGTAAATAATTATCAACTTTTATTTTCTGTTTTTTTGGCAGGAATCAAACTCAAAAAGAATTCAAGGATCTCCCATGCGTGATGTAGTTACTTTTAGTGAAGAAAACGGTAATTTGATATGCACTTTTTCAGGAAAACTTGATACGGTTGTATCTGAATCTATATCCAATGATGTTTTTGACCGAATACAAATGGATAAAGAAGCTGTTATTTTTGACTTCAAAAATGTTGATTATGTATCCTCGGCTTTTTTACGAGTGGCAATTAGATCGGCAAGAGCTGTTCCTGGAATGAAAATAAAAATAGTAAACTCTCTTCCTGACATAAAAGATGTTTTTAAAGTTTCAGGACTCTTTAAGATATTTTCTTTCGAGTAAACTTTACTCAAAGCTTTAATCCTTGACCAATTCCAAACCCCCAATACCATTATGACTAATAAATGTTTTGAAGATATGCAGAGCAGGGGATACTTCTACCAATTTACAGATGAAGAATCCGTAAAAAGACTACTGAATGAGACTTCAACTTCTTTCTATGTCGGATTTGACCCAACAGCCGACAGCCTCCACATTGGGCATCTGCTTCCGGTTATGGCGGCCAGAAGACTACAGCAGTTCGGGCATCGTCCTATTATGCTTGTAGGCGGGGCAACTGCGCTAGTCGGCGATCCATCCGGCAGGCAGGAAGCGCGCCCAATTCTAACTGTTGATACGGTCAGTCGCAATTCAGAGGCAATCAAGGAACAGCTGGCCAGATTTATTGATTTCAATACGGCGAATTTTGTTAATAATGCCGACTGGTTTACAAAGATGTATTATCTCGATTTTCTCCGTGATATCGGACCTCACTTCAGCGTTAATAAAATGCTTTCGATGGATTCGGTTAAAATGCGAATGGAAACAGGTATTTCTTTTCTTGAGTTTAATTATATGATCCTGCAGGCTTATGATTTTGTGTACTTGAATGAAAAGTATGGCTGCGAGCTTCAGGTGGGCGGACAAGATCAATGGGGCAATATTGTTACAGGGGTTGACCTGGCAAGAAGAGTCAAGGGGAAGCAAATTTATGGCGCTACATGGCCGCTGCTAATGGATTCGAGCGGAAAAAAATTCGGGAAGAGTCTTGGCAATGCGGTATGGCTTGATAAGAATAGAACTCCTATTTTTGATTACTATCAGTATTGGAGAAATGTGGAAGACACTGATGTATGTAAGCTTTTGTACTTTTTTACATCATTGCCGTCAGAAGAAATTGAAGAGTTCAAGAAGCTCCAGGCCCCACGGATTAACAGAGCAAAAGAGATACTTGCTTTCGAAGCAACTAAGTTAGCGCACGGCTTTGAAGAAGCTAAGAACGCGTATATTGCAGCAGGAACGAAATTTGGATTTGCCGACACTGAGAATAAGATACCTACGACCAGTTATATTAAAGATGTCAAGACTGCAAACAGCACCGAAAATCTTCCGACTTATGAAATTTCAAAGGAAAGAATTGATGCTGGCGTGTGGATTGTTTCTCTGCTTGCTGAATCAGGACTTTCTTCGAGCAATGGTGAAGCCAGACGACTTATTCAGGGAGGCGGTGCTTATATAGGTAATTCAAAAGTTTCAGATATAAACTACAATCTTACAATTAACGATTTTTCTAATGGTGAAGCCATCATCAAAGCCGGCAAAAAAAATATTAAAAGAATAGTGATAAAGTAGCTAAAATGTTTAAAGGCAAAACAGTTCTGACAGCCGTTGATATAGGTACTTCCAAAATCAGAGTCGCGATAGCAGAAACCAATGACAAGGAAGAAACAATTGATTTACTGGGTTTTGCCGAGAAATCCTCCGATGGAGGAGTCATTAAGGGCGAAATATCTGATATAAATAGAGTCACAAGTATTCTCAATGAAGTTTGCAAAGAAGCAGAAGAAAGGGCCAATACTCCGATAAATAGCGATACTTTATATGTCGGAATCACTGGAAGCCACATTGCTTCAAGGGACAGTTCAGGAACTGTACTTATCAATTCAGCTGATAGGAAAATCACATACCAGCATCTGGACGAAGCATTGAGAAATGCAAAGTCTCTGCTTCTTCCGCCTGATAGTATTCTGATAAACTCTGTTGACGGATATTCATATCTGGACGGTATGCACAAGGAAACCCAGGTTGTCGGGCATGCTGCATCCAAACTCGAATCTCATACGCACATTATCTATGGAAACAAAAATAGAGTAGAGAATTTCCAGAGCATTGTTAAAGAGCAGGGCTTTGAGAGCGCCTATTGCGTTTTTAATGGACTTGCATCAGCTTTGGCAGTAACTACTTCAGATGACTTTATTCATGGTACTATCACTTTAAATATCGGGGCTGGCATTACTGAATATATCGTCTTTAATGATTATATCATCAAAGATCTTGGCGTATTGACCCTCGGGTGCGACCATATAGCAAATGACTTGTCGCTCGGATTAGATATTCATATAAACAAAGCAAGAGATATTATAAACAATAATTTGCACACAAAGAGAATGGCAGAAGGGCATAGCACTGTTGATATTCAAAGCGCTTTCAGCTTAAGAAAAATACCTATCGCTTCAATAGAGAAAATCATAGATTTGCGCGTTAGAGAGATCTTCGAAGTTATCAATAGCAGAATCAAAGCTAAAAAGCTTCATAAACTCTTGAGAAACGGCGTAGTCTTATGTGGCGGGATAGCTAACTTAAACTATGCGCAAGTAACAGCCAGGTCAATATTTGAAATACCAGCAAGGAATGGGTCTCCTTTGGATTTCGGGGGTTCTGACGACATTCTCAAGAACCCTGGTAATATTACAGCGCTAGGGATACTGCGCTACGCCAAAGAAGATGTAAAAATCCGTCAAGCTCAAGGGTCTGGAAACTTTGCGACAAAACTTGACTATGGATTAAGTTCAATGTTAAGAAAAACCTGGAGAGCATTTAAGAAATGAACACAGCTAATGTTGCTTCAGGCACAGAAAAACCAAAGCACCTTCTTTTTAATGAAAGAGTTAAGGTTATCGGTATAGGCAACGCCGGCCTTAAAATTGTCGAGCAACTTGCCCAGATCAAGGAATCCATAGCGCTTGAAATTGCCGGAGTAGATACAGATTCAGCATCAATTCAAAAATCTTCGCTTGCATTAAAATATCTGGTTGGCGCAGAATGGACAAGCGGGATCGGATGCGGCGGCGATGTGCTAAAAGGCGAAAGTGCAATTGCTCACAAGTCGAATATTTCGGTAAAGAATTTTGTAAGCAATGCCTCTTTAGTTATTATTGTTGGAGGTTTTGGCGGCGGGACAGCGACAGGCGGCATGCCTATTATTGCCAGATTTGCCAAGGAAAGGAATATTCCTGTAGTTATGGTTATTACTTTACCCTTTGCATTTGAAGGCCATAGCAAGAGAGAAGCAGCAGAAAATCAAGTTGCCAATTTATTGAGAAGCAAATCCACGATTGTGACTATTCCTAACGACTTGCTGTACTGTGTCCTTCCTGATACTACGCCTTTTGACAAAGCATTCTCAATGGCCAATATGGAGGTAGCAAAAGCTGTGATGGGTATTGCCGAACTCCTGAGGTGTGACAGTACAATCCCGGTCGATCTTTGCGATCTCCAGAATGTCCTTGGGAAGAGCAAGACAGAGTGCGGAATAGGCATCGGAACAGGAGTTTTAGCTGAAGGTAAAGACAGAATAAATGAAGCGCTCAAGAACCTTTTTTCATCTCCTCTTCTCGGAGGCAAACAGAGAATAAAATTATCCGATGCCCTGATTATATCTCTGACCGGAGGAACAGACTTAAGTATAGGAGAAATGCGATATGCTCTTGATACCATTTCTTCCTTTGCTTCCGAAAATACTCAAATAGTAGTTGGTGCTAATATAGACAAGCTTTATGAGGGAAAAGTTCAGCTTACTGTAATTCCCATTACATACGATAAGACAACCTCGGCTCCTATTGTAGTGGCTGATGAAAAGAGCCCCTTTAGTATAAGACCCACCACTCACACCACCGTAATTAGAAATGTCGGTAAACTTCTTAAGCACAACAAGGACGCTGAACAACCCGAACTTCCATTAGCTACACGAAGCCGCGGCATATTTACTCCGACAATGCAGACATTGCACAATGGCGAAGACCTCGATGTCCCCACATTTCAGCGAAAAGACCTCCACATTGACAAAGGCCGATAACCTATAATAGCCAGATATTAACTGGTGTAATACTATGGCAATATACGAACTGGAACAAAGAATATTTTTTGACGGCGCCGCTGCCGTACAGACGGCCGATGCAGTAGTCGAGCATATGCAGTCATCTGACACCACCCATGCTTCTAATGCCGATACTACTCAAACTAGCAGCTCAGATGTTTCGCACACCGCAGTTGATGTCCAGCACAATGTCGATACGGGACAAACACATACAGATAACAGTTCAGCCTCCCACATCCAGGCTTCATCTGCTGAAACCCAGGCCTATATTGACGGCATTACAGGACATAGTGATGCTTTGACTCATGACTCAGCCCCGAATGTGCTTGTCGTCTCCGAGATGGTCAAGAATTTCAATGCCCTGGAAAACTCTGCCAATGCAAACACCATCGTTGTCAAACTTGCCCCTGGTGAAAATCTTGATACACTCCCTTCAGATATAAAGACCGCTCTCAATGGAGAGAAAGCCTCTTCGATAGGCTTTGCAGCTGCAGAAGAGCACAATGTTGATGGAGGCATAAAACTAACAGATTCGCAGACTCTTACTGCTGATTCCGTACTCTCTAATCCCGAGCAAAGCCATTTCTTCTCATCCCTCAATGATATTCTTGCCGATAATGGTTCTATTGATTTTCTGACAGCGGACATGAATTCTACAGTTTCAAGACACCAGCTCATAGAGAATATCGACTCGATAGTTCATTCGTTATACTCGAATGGCAACACATCTTCAGATCATACCGGCAATACAATTACGAATGACGATTGTTATTTGACCAAGTTCCTTTCTGAATACGGCAATGTGGATATTGCAGACAAATATTTTGATGCGAATAAGGTCACTGACTTAAGCGGATCATTAGCTCTTTCCCACCAATACGGAGGGGATGTGTCAGAAGTGGTATTTATTGATTCTGCGGTCAAAGATCCGCAGAAGATTGTGGACAGCCTTTCCAAGGACCCTGAAGTTGTGTATCTGCATTCGGGTCAGGACGGGGTTAAGGAAATCACCGACTATCTTCAAGACAAGACAAATATAGACACCATAAGGATTATCTCGGAAGGAAATTACCGCCAGATAATGCTCGGCAGCGATGTCATTACGACTGATAATATTGGAAAGTACAAGGAGGCGATTGCCTCCTGGCAGGGGCATCTTTCTCATGGCGGCGACATTCTCTTCTACGGATGTAATATAGCCAAGGACAACGCAGGACAAAATGTTCTTGGAAAGATAGCCGATTGGACTGGCGCCGATATTGCTGCATCCACAAATACTACAGGGCTGCAGGGTGACTGGAATCTGGAATATTCTATCGGCGCAATTCAGGCTCATTCCATAACCGTTGCCGACTACGATCACAATCTATCTACATATACTGTTTCAAATGGAAATGATTCAGGACCAGATTCACTCAGACAGGCAATAATTGATGCCAATGCTAACGCTGGCAATGATACAATCACAATTGATAATATCGTTGTAACAATTACTATCGATACGCAACTCGACACGATAATTGACGGAGTAACAATTAACGGAGGGGACGGTGTTACAGTTCAGGTTGCAATTCCTGGTTCAGGCGCAGGAGCTACAGCAGCAAGAGTCTTTTATCTTGATCCTGGTGCGGGGAAGACAATTGCTATTAATGATATGACTATCATGGGCGGTAATATCTCAAGTCTTGCCGGGGAAAACTCTTACGGCGGTTCAATATATATAAATTCAGGAACTGTAAATATTGATGATACAGTAATAACCGGATCAAAAGCATTTAACGGAGGATGTGTTTATAATAACGGCGCTACTGTGAACTTTACAAATTCTATAGTGTCCTATGGAGTTGCAGGCGGGTCAGGCTCTTTTAATGGTGGGGGCATATACAGTATGGGCGGTGCTTTCACGATTAATAACTCCACTTTCAGCGGCAACTCAGCCTGGGATACATCCGGAACTAGTGAAAAGGGCGGCGGAGGGGCAATTTATGCCAATGGCGCTACGCTTACAATATTTAACTCAACAATCGACTCGAACCAGGCAAAGTATGGTGGCGGAATAAGGTGTTCAAATAACACAACAGGAAAAATTTATAATTCCACTTTTTCTAATAACAGCACTTACTGGGACGGAGCAGGCATAAATATCCACAATTCGACTTATTCTCTGATCAATTCGACATTTTCTGACAACACAGCCAGAACAGGAGGCGGGGCTGTGATAGCAGCAGGTACGAGTGTTGTTAATGTCGAGAGTTCCACTATTGCCAATAATACCGGCGGTTCTACCGGCGGTGGAATAAAGATGTTTGACACTGCTGCGCTTAATATCAGAAATTCGATTATGTCGAATAACTATAGTACAGGCATGACAAGGAGCGACTTCAATTTAGTGTCTGGCACAGTACACGATTACAATTACAACATAGTAGGTAAATCTACAGGATATACCTGGTCTGGAACAGGAGATATTACTGGAGATGTTAATGGTGTTGTAGCTAATTTGAGTCTGGCTTCATCCCTTGCAGATAATGGAGGACCGACAAAAACTCTGGCAATTGGAGCTGGCAGTGTCGCAATAAACATACCTTATACAACAGGAAGCACTATATACAATAACTGTTACTCTCTAGATCAGAGAGGATACTTGAGGCCAGGCGGAGTATCCGATTTAAGAACAATAGGCGCGGTAGAATATAACGGGACAGCACCAACGGGAGCTAATAATTATATCACACAATATAATGTAGGCGCCTCATCTACGGCATACTGGGATGAAGCGGCAAACTGGTATGTCTATGATGGAACATCCTGGGTGAATGCAACGCATGCCCCGACATCAGCTGACGGAACCATAATAGTAGATACCAATTCTACAGTGACAGTTAGAAACGATGTTACTGTGGACCAGACTACCATAAGAAATGGCGGAACGGTGGTGGTCAATGCAGGAAAGACATTTTGTGTTGCAGATGGTTTTGATCCTACAGATCTGGATGTAAATGGAACGATTACGGTGAATGGTAATTTTACTGCTCTTGCAACATCAGGCATCAACATAAGCGGAACTGCAACCAGTCTTGGGACATTTACAGCAAACTCATCTACATTTAATTTTGACGGGGTTGATCAAACTATACCAGATGGAGCTTACTATAATCTTACCGTAAGCGTTAGTGGTATAAAAACAGTTAGCCCATCTGCTTCCTCCATCAGTCATACAGGAACGATAAGTGATGCTGCTAAAGTTTTATTGGCTGTCTCTGCTGCTGGAGTTGACAAGGTATATAATGGAAATACGGTAGCAACAGTAAATCTCTCGACACAAAATATATTTACAGCCTATGCCGTTACTCCTTCTTATACTGCAGCGCTTTTTCTTAATAAAAATGTCGGGGCAGGAAAAACGGTCAATGTAACCGACATTTCGCTCAACAATGCTAAGTTTACTCTTAACGGAGTAACTACTGCCTCTACGACAGCCAATATAACTGCAGCGCCGCTGACACTAACAGCAGATAATCAGACTAAGGGATATGAAAGAACATTTACATTTAACGGGACTGAATTTATGACGAACGGTATTGTAGGCGGCGATATGGTAACGAGCGCAACCATTGCTAGCAGTGCAACATCTATTTCAGCTAATATAGGAACCTACCCCATAACAATTAGCAACGCAGTAGGAACAGGACTTGGCAATTATAGCATTGCTTATGTAAATGGTTCATTCATCGTAAGAGCAGGTAATGCTCAGATGAATGATGGGACAGAAACATCAGATATAGGGGATGATTCGATAAACCCCATAAATAGTTCTGATCATCCTGATGAGAATTTTGGAGTCACTCCATGGAAAGGAATACCTTCTACTCCGCCACAAAGTGTGTTTAATTCTGGAATACCTGGATTTGATAGTGAGTTTTCGGATTCTGGAACATTTGGGTCTTTTGGAACTGGGACTAGTGAGACAACCAATGGAGATAACAACACAGGAAGCGGAAATACTGATAAATCTTCAGAAAACCCCCAAGCATTAACTTCTACGGCAAATTCAACAAACAGCTTAGCAGATGCTTCCAATGGTAAAAACCGTTTAGCAAATACTTTGGCTTCTATTTCTACCTTAAGTGGTTTCGGCTCAGATAGTAGCGGTACAGACTCTGCCAGAGGTGGAGGAGGTGCCATCACAGCAGGAAATGAACAGCTTGCTATTGGTGGTAAGGCCAATGCTTCGGTAGCATTAGTAGGAGGTTCGGCTGCTATAATAGGCTTGGCTGCGGTTTTCGGTCCTCAAATGGTAAAAAAATTAACAAAAGACATTAAAAATGGGATAGATTCTTCCGGAAGCGACTCAGTTATTCCTCCAGATAGTTGGGAGCCACCTCAGGTAGATGTCGCTGGTGGGAATGAAAACGGCGATTACTTTTTTAAGGAATCTATTTATTCCTCACATGATTATTTTTTTAAAAGTTCTGATTTAGAGCATAGTATGGAGGATGTAGCAGAAGAGAAAAGTAAACAGGTTGGACTTTTGGCTGAACTTGATATAAAGGCATAAATATTAAACAATAACTAAAAATAACAAATTTAAGACGAGGTGGTATGAATAGTATAATTGAAAGTGTGATCGATCCTCTAACCTATGTAGAGGTTTTAAAAGCTACAATGATAATAATTAGTTCAATAATTGTAGTTGCAATAATAGGTTTGATTTTTAAGCTTATCGCTAGCCTGATTAAAAGCACTATTTTACATCAAAAGTTAAAAAAACTTTTATTAAATAATGAATTTTTCTTTATCGTAGATTCAGAGAATAAAAAAAAGATAATTGTCACCTTCAATAAGGATGGTTATTTAGGAAAAGGACAAAACGAATTCATCCATAGATGGCGTTTCAATTTCAATTCTATCACTAAAAGCGTTCTGATGATATTTCAGAAAGATGGAAGATTGTATGGGCGATTTGTATATTACAGGGATGACAGGGTGTTCGGACTTCTGAACGATATTGAAGTGCCTGCCCATAAAGGCCAGTATTTTGAAAGGAAGTACATAACTTTTGATGTTCCTGGCGATGAAGCAGCCGGCTAGATTTCCATGAAAGTAGAGCAATATGGTGTGAATATTACAGATGCGATGTTTTTGGCACAAACTTTTGAGAACTCGTTGAAGATGTTCTGCATCGGTTGATTTTTATCTGACATCATTTCGGGATGCCATTGGATTCCTACGCAAAAGAAACCCTCGCCTAATTTTTCAATAGCTTCTACTATTCCATCCATTGATTCGGCAGAAATTGTGAAGCCATCTGCCAGATTCTTTATTGACTGATGGTGATAGCTATTGGTAAGAATTTTATTCCCAAGGAAGGAGTGAATCCATGAGTCTTTCTTAATGTTGACTGTATGTTCCAGAAAATCATTTCCTTTCGACTGAGAGTGTCTTATATAGGATGATTCTTTAAGCGAATTGTCCTGATAGAGAGAGCCGCCAAAAAATGTATTTATGAGTTGATGCCCGCGGCAGATACCAAGTACTGGAGTTTTTCTTTTCTGAGCATATTTGAGAAGTTCGTATTCGAAGATGTCTCGCTGAGGGATAACATTCCTGAGTTTAATATGAGGTTCTTCACCGTAGAGCAGGGGGTTAATATCGTCTCCGCCCGTCAAAATCAGTCCATCGACAAGTTCCATCATTTGTTCTATCTGGCTAGAGTCTGATATAATTGGAAAAATAATCGGTATTGCGCCTGATCTTGCCACAGATTGCACATAATCATTAGAAACATAAGCCCGGCCTTTTTCTATTGGCCTTTCGATTTCTCCGCTATAGAGACCTGCGGATAAACCAATTTTAAGTGATTTCTTCAAATCGCCCTCTCATCATTAATCTTGAAGTTATTTTAAAGTAATATAGTATTTCAAAGAGACTACTTTTGCCACTTGTAAGAAAAATATTGGAATTGCCAAACAAAATGAAACGAAAATTATTAATTGTGCTAATTTTGCTTTTGGGCAGTCTGCAGTTTTGCCTCTTTGCAGATAACAGGCATCTACAGCAAACTGCGTACACTAAACAAGAATTGAACTTGTTTGTGGCTAGTTATGTCACTAAAGAAGACTATGTGGGAAGCTGGATCTCAATGGCGATTGAGAGTTTTGAGAAACAAAACCCTGAAATAAAGATAAACCTTTATTATCTAAGCGGGCAGGAAGACCAGATAGCAATCAAAGCTGATACGCTTTTTCGTTCAAACAAAATCTCAATGGATGTCGTTGTTTTGAGCGGGAATCTGATTTTTTATTTTGCTCAGCAAGGCAAGCTTTTACCTGTTAATGAGCTGTTTGCTGAAATGGGTTTTGATAAAGATGATAGAGCATTCATCAATAGGACAGGCGAAGAAAAGATTTATGGAATATCGAGCCTGTATGAATATGCTGGCCTTTATTACAATGAGAAGCTTTTTAAGAAGGCCAATTTGCCTATCCCATGGGAACCTAAAAACTGGGCTGATATTGAGCAGGCGATAGCAGAATTGAGAAAAATTCCTGACATATATCCGATATTGATGAATATACAAAAGGCTGAAGAACTCACGACATTTGTTACAGTTTTGACTCTTTTGTATGGAACTAATGATCCATTCTACAAAGATGGCAAATGGTTTCTACATTCGCAGGGACTTTATGATTCTTTAAAATTTATTCACGAGTGCTTCAATAAGGATAACCTCAGAACCTTCTATTTCTGTATGGACTCAAGCTATCAGTTACTACTCAAAAGTAAAATTGTACCCGAAGATAAGGCTGGTATTATACTTGATAGAAGCGACTTGATAATATTTGCAGACAAGCTTGATAAAAATGCAGGGACCAACTGGAAATTTGTTCCGATGCCAACTGAGTTTGGTCAGCCTCCAGCATTTGTTTCAGCCAGAAGAACAATAGCCGCTGGGATAGGGAGCAACACTAGAAATAAAAAGCTCTCAATGGAGCTTATAAAATACCTTAATGAGCAGGATAAAATTGTCAGTGTGGCTAATAGTACGGGTTTGATTCCTGTTAATTCAAACTATCTGAAAAACAGTCAAATATCTGACTATATGAAATATGTTGCCTCCTTAAGAAAATACTGCCTGCCAAGGCCATCATCTATGGATTATCTTAGGATAAGTAAAATCATCAGGACAGAGATCGAAATACTTGCCAGCGGCAAGGTTTCTCCCGAGGAATCAATGAAGAGAATCGCAGATATAGCAGCGCTCAAGATTGACCCAAAGAATATTGTCCGTCTTCCAGTTAATTTTGACTCAGATACAGAGGAAAATGAACAAATTAAACTTTGAGTTATCAAGATAATCTTTCCGAATCACTCTTTTGTGTGCTCATTTTGCTGAGGATAAATTAAATTTGAGGTGTTAAAACCTAGGGATTGGGCTTCTGTTATAAGTTTCTTTAGTGTCTTACTGTCAATAGTTTTGCTCCTTGAAAGTATCCACAGATATGACTTATTATATGAACAGACCATGGCGTAAGAATAATGTTCATTATCAAGAGCTATAATGTTATATGAAGAATAGAACGGCCAGAAGAAGGTCACTCCAAGGCGGCCTGTATCTGGAGATTCAATAAGATACGCTTTTCCCTGGATAGATTTCCACTCTTTTTTGCTGGCGTCATAGCCAAAATTATCAACTTTAATGTCGCCGTCGCTACCTTCACTGTAAACCGCATAAACCTCAGTCAGGCCTCGTTCAAAGCTATGATCAAGTCTTGCTATCTCATACCACTTTCCCAGATATTTTGAGGCTTCAAAAGGTGTTACAGGTTTAACTCCGTCAGGGATTCCAGTACAACTGACCAGAAACAATAAAGTTATTGAAATGCACCATTTAATATTGGACAAAAATTTTAACGCAGTCATATCAATTTTATTCATATATTTTATATTCATTAAACATGGTTTCTAAGCATCAGCTCCATTGGATGCGGGTTCAAATATATCTGGTCTTTGAGATATTTTTCTTGATACTTTCTGACATAGTGATTAAGCAGTGTGATAGGAACTATCAAGGGGACAATCTCCTTATGATAACTGTCAATAGTATCTATCATCTCTTTTTTTTCATCTCCGGTCAGATTATTTTTGAAGTAACCCATGATATGTAGAAGAACATTTGTGTTTTTCTTGACAGTAGCGATTTTTCCGAGCGCCGGAATGAATTTTTTGAAATACTCTTTATATAAATCATCTATCTGATTCATTTTTCCATTTGCAAGGATTCCTCCAAGTTCTTTCAGAGTTTTCGGGCAGTGCGACATGAGCAGATATTTATGGATGGTATGAAACTCCATTATTTTATTTAAGGACTTCTTTTCCTGATTCATATTATTCCAGCGCAACATGACAAATATGCGTTCAATAAAATTCTCCCTTAAATCTCCGTCATTGAGCCTAGCGTCTTCTTCGACAGGCACAGAGGGAAAGGAATCAGTAAAACCTTTCGCAAAAATGCCGACTCCATTTTTAGTGATGCTGCCTTTTAGCCCGTAAACTTTAACCCTCAGAAGTCCTGAACTTGGTGATTTTGATTTAAAGATAAAACCGCAGAGAGGCATATTGGTTAATTCGGAAAGCATTCCTGTCATCCATTTATCCATCTGAGGAGTCATATCTTTTTTTGTTTTCTGCGTAACAAGACGGATATTCCCTTCTATTTCTTCAAGGCGCATGGCTTCTCTTGGGATACTCATGCCGCATTCTACCTCAGGACAGACTGGAACAAACTCGACATACTTTCCCAATATGTCGTGAAGGTACCTATCAAGTTTATGACCGCTGTCATATCTGACTTTTTCACCTAAAAGGCACTTGCTTATTCCTACTAAAGGTTTTTGATTCATATTGTTAATTTATACCTTTCTATTGCTATTTTTGATTCTAAGGAATGCTGAACAATCGGTTCAGGATACCCATTTATAGAGCTATGTTCAGAGTCGTGTATTTGCTTTGGACTCAAATTTCTCAACTCAGGGATCCATTTCTTTATGTAAGTACATTCAGGGTCGTATTTTTGCTGTTGGTTCCATGGATTAAAGATTCTGAAATAGGGTTGGGCATCGCAACCTGTGCTTGCGGCCCATTGCCAGTTACCGTTATTCAGGCTTGGGTCATAATCGGTCAATTTATGCGCAAAATATTTTTTCCCGGAGCGCCAATCAAGATGGAGGTCTTTAGTCAGGAAGCTTGCGGCAATGATCCTTACCCGATTATGCATGGAGCCAGTAGAATTTAACTCTCTCATCCCTGCATCCACAATCGGATACCCTGTTTTACCTTCGCACCAGGCTGAGAATTTTTCTGTGTCATAATCCCATTTGACCTTCTCATATTTTTCATGGAAAGATTTTCCGAAGACTTTTGGAAAATGATAGGCAATATGATAGAAAAAATCTCTCCAGTAGAACTGTCTTAATAGGGGATGTTCTACATCCAGTTTGTCCGCAATGCCGTAGTAAGCCTCTCTTATAGATACTGTCCCGAACTTTAAATGCGCCGATAACCCTGATGTCCCCTTAATGCCAGGGTAATCGCGGTCAGGGACATAACTCTCTAGACTTGAAACATCTTCCAATAGCTTGAATGCATTTGCTCTGCCGCCTTTTAGTCTCAGTGAGTTGTCCTTATATTCCAGCAGATGTTTTTCCAGGGAAATAGCCTGCGCGCAGTAATTCTTTAAACGGTTTAGTTCAGGTCTTTTTACAGGGATTTTAGAGGCATTTTTCCAGAACGGAGTAAAAATCGTGTATGGAGAATTGTCCTTCTTTAATGCAGATTGAGGCTCATTAATCAAGGCGTCGGCAAACTCATTGAATGCGATAGTGTTCCTTTGACAAAGAGTTCTTATCTCGATGTCTCTTTTTCTGCTGAAAGGAGTGTAATCTTTGTTTATATAAACCGCAGTTATTGATTCTTTGCTTATGAGTTCTGATATGACTTCTTCTGAGAGGCCATGAAATATATATAGGTGCGACCCAATGCATTTTAGTCGCGCATCTAAATCTTTCAGTGATTCAATCATGAAACCAAATGCATTTTCCGAGAAGTATTGGTTTTGGGCTTTATCGGCTTGTTTGGGGTCAAAAATGAATGCAGGGATTACAGATTGAGATTCTTTGAGCGCAGCAATCAAAGCCGTATTGTCCTCTAATCTCAAGTCTCGTCTGAATATAAATAATGACTTCTTGTGGGGCAAACTAATACTCGATTGCATTTAAAATACCCTTTCATTGGAAGATTAGCTAAATTATATGGCATTGAATAGCTTTATGCTAACCATTTGCGAAACTCTTCTATTCAGGATACACTTTTGGAAAAATGTTTGGTTAAACTATGAATATTGAGTTTACAAAGATGCACGGGGCAGGGAATGACTTCATTGTAATCAATGAGTCTAAACTGCCAAATTGTGCTTTGCCTTCATCCGAACAGATTAGTTTTCTTTGTCACAGAAAGAGAGGAATCGGGGCAGATGGGCTGATTATTGTAAGTCGTAATTGTGGGCAGGATTTTGACTTCAAAATGGTTTTCTTTAATAACGACGGTGGAAGAGAATCCATGTGCGGAAATGGACTCAGATGCGCTTCTCTCTATGCTTACAGATACTTTAACCTTAACAAAACGCTAAAAGCTCAGACTGATTCAGGACTCCTTTTTACCGAAATTATATCCGAATCTATTGTTAAGATAGAGATTCCGTACAAGGAGAAATTCAGGGAAGTTTCAGTCGAAGGCATCAGTCTCTTCTTTGGTAATACAGGGGTTCCGCACGCGGTTATTTTTGATGATAATATTGATAAGATAGACATAGTTAAAGAAGGGAGATTCATCAGATACCACAAAGATTTTCAACCTCGCGGCACGAATGTGAATTTTGTATCTCCTATAGGTGATTCGGGCTCAAACTTCCATATAAGAACCTACGAAAAAGGCGTAGAAGACGAGACCCTGGCCTGCGGCACTGGTATTTCTGCTTCGGCAATCTGCGCCTGTTTATTTAGAAAGGCAGGGCATTTAGTCAAATTTCAAACCGCAAGCGGAGATGCTCTGAGTGTAGAAATTCCGGAAGGGATCCACGATTTAGATAAGGTTTTTTTGACCGGGCCGGTTGTCGAAGTCTTCAGCGGGAAAACTAATTGTCAATTTTAGCCTTTTGATTGAATCAGGATTGATATTTCTATCTTTCTATTTTACTCTTACTTAACCATCTTCAGTCTAACCAAATAACAAAAGGAATGCGCCGTATGGAAATCAAAGGCTTGTACACAGCAATAGTAACACCTTTTAAGAATGGAAAAGTAGATTTTGAAAAACTTAAAGAGTTAGTTGATTTTCAAATAGCAGGCAGAGTTGATGGAATAGTCCCTGTCGGCACTACCGGAGAATCTCCGACGCTTCCTATTGAAGAACACCTCAAAGTAATAGAAACAGTCATTGAAAGAGCTAACGGCCGTTGCCAGATAATTGCAGGCACCGGAGCTAACTGTACCTCCGAGGCTGTCGAACAGACCAGAGAGGCCAAGAAAATGGGAGCGGACGGCACACTTCAGGTTACACCATATTACAATAAGCCGACGCAGGAAGGTCTTTACAGGCACTTTTCTGCAGTAGCCGAAATTGGTTTACCTGTAGTCCTTTACAATGTTCCCGGAAGATCAGGTGTAGCAATAGCAATTGAAACAGTCGCAAGACTCAGCAAAAACGCCAACATTCCTGCTATTAAGGAAGCAGGTGGTAGTGTTGACAGAGTCAGCGAAATTTTTTCTGCCTGCGATATTACTGTATTGAGCGGAGACGATTCTCTGACTCTTCCAATGATGTCTCTTGGAGCTAAAGGCGTAATAAGCGTAGCTTCAAACTATATTCCAGGCCCGCTCAAAGACATGATAGATGCATTCTTTGCAGGAAACTTAGAGAAGGCCAGGTCTCTGCATTTCAAGTACTACAAATTTATGAGAGATATTTTCATCGAAACCAATCCTATTCCAATCAAAGCCGCTATGGCTCGCAGAGGAATGATTGAAGAAGAATATCGTCTTCCTCTCTGTCCGATGTCAGAGAAAAACAAGAAGGCACTCTACGATACGATGGATGCGATTGGCATATAGTATTTCATGGTACGCTGAAGCCGTAGAAGGAACTTCTTTAGCTTTACCTTAAAACCATCTGGAAGGATTACAATGAATGATAAAATTCAACCAACTGCCAATATTAGACAAACAGCTGAAGAACGACTGAAAAAGAGCCTGCCCAAAACAGCTCTAAACCTTTCTAAACTCGATACGCTGAAACTCATTCACGAACTGCAAGTGCACCAGATAGAGCTTGAAATGCAGAGTGAAGAACTCATGCTGGCAAAATCAACTGCAGAAGCTGTAGCAGAGAAATACACCCAATTATACGACTTTGCCCCATCAGGGTATTTTACGCTTTCAAGAGACGGCAAAATCATTGAGCTGAACTTAAGCGGCGCAAAAATGCTTGGCAAAGACCGCCAGAGTTTAAAAACCAAGCACTTTGATATTTATGTTTCGGACGATACAAAACCAATCTTCAATAACTTCATTGAGAAAGTATTTTCAGTCAAATCCAAAGAATCGTGCGAAGTAACACTGTCAGCCAATGGCGACTTATCAGTCTTTGTTTACCTTGATGCAAATATAAACGAAAATGCGGAACAATGTCTTCTGACTGCCACTGACATCACCGAGCGCAAAGAAAGGGAAAAAGAAAGGGAAAAAGAAAGACTCAAAGCTGAAGAACTGGAGAAGGCAAATACAGAATTGATCAGGTTTAACAAGCTTGCCGCTGAACGCGAACTGCGTATGATTCAGGTGAAACAGCAGGTTAATGACCTTTCCTCCAAATTAGGAATGCCCCCGCCTTATCCTCTGGCCTTTATTGATGCTTCGGCTGAGAAGCTATTAAACACTACTCCGACCAAATAATATACCGCCGATTCCGATGTGGTAGAGCGAGCCTGGCTCGGCTTTTTCATTTATGCCGTCAATTATCCTCTTGCGTTAATTAAAATCTCCCTTAAAATCCAAGATTAAAGATACTTGAACTTATATTTTTTTGTGGCAAGGTCAAATATGGAACAAAGACAGAAAATTCTAGTTGTTGACGACACACCTATAAGTGTGGCTCTCAATGTTACCTTGCTCCATGAAGTCAATGCTGACATCGTTATAGCCACCTCTGGAGAAGAAGCCATAAAGAAAGCCCTCGCCGAGGATTTCGACCTAATTCTGATGGATGTAGTGATGAAAGGCATAGACGGTTTCCAAGCAATAGAAGCCATAAAGAAAGAAGAAAAGAATAGGTTCATTCCGGTGATTTTCATTACAGCCCTTCAAGGAGAAGAAAAGCAAATCATAAAAGGGCTCAATCTCGGGGCAGTTGATTTTATCATAAAACCCATTTCAAAAGAAATATTATATTTAAAAGCAAAGAATCTGCTCGAAGTGCAGAGAAACCGTAAAGCCCTGGCAATTCGTGAATGTGAATTGCAGACAGTTATAAACGACCTGTCCGCATCGAGGCTTGCGACAATGAACATGATGGAGGAATCAGTCGAAGCGCGCAAATTAACAGATGAAGCCAAAGAACAAGTCCAGTCACTGCTCAAGGAAAAGGAAATACTCCTAACAGAAGTTCATCACCGCATCAAAAACAATATGCAATTAGTATCAGGCATGCTTATGATGCAGGCAGCTTCTATGAAAGATGATTTGGCGGTAAAAGCCATGGAAGATGCCCAGCACAGAATTTATACCATGAGCGTGCTTTATGACAAGCTCTACCGTTCAGATAATTTTAGTGAAATCTCCATTAAAGGTTATTTTGAGAACCTTGTGGATGAAATCTTCCATTCTCTTCCTGACTCAAAGCACATTTCTATCGAAAAGCATATTGAAGATATTATTATCTCAGCCAGAATATCTTTCAGTCTTGGGATAATTGTCAATGAAATCATGACCAACATTGCAAAGTATGCTTTCAAAGGCAGAGATAAAGGCAAAGTAACCATTTCTGCTTCAATGAAAGAGGGCAAGGTTGTCCTCGTAATTCAGGACGACGGTATCGGCATTCCAGAAAATGTGAATGTCAAGGAGTCTTCGGGGTTTGGTCTTAAGCTTCTAGACATGATGACTCAACAAATCAAAGGCACGATAAACATAGAACGAGTCAACGGCACAAAGTTCATCCTCGAATTTCCTAATACGAAAAACTAAACAAATGCAAACTTCAAAAATTATGGGTAAAGTTTAGCTTATGATAAAAAATGTATTCAGAATCTTTTTCATTCCGATGATTTTTATTACGGTTATTCTTCTGGTAAATTCGTGTTCGAAAGAGGAGCAGAAGGTAAGTCCTGTTTCCGTAATAGTTAACCCTGTCATCTTAGCTGAATTGCCTTTTACTCATTTTGCTGTAGGGCAGATAGTTCCCAAAGAAAATGTTTTTCTTGTTGCCAGAGTAACGGGTTTTTTGACTAAAAGATTATTTGAACCAGGGAGTTTTGTAAAAAAAGGGCAGCTCCTTTTTCAGATACAGAAAGACCAATATATAGCTCAATTGGAAGGTGCAAAGTCACAGCTTCTGAAAGTGGAAGCCCAATATGATAACGCTCTGATTGAATTTAACAGGCAGACGGTTCTTTTTAAGCAGAATGCCACAAGTCAGGAAAAACTCGATATTGCCACTCAGAATAGATTCATTGCCGAAGGTAATCTGGGAGCGGCAAAGTCTGAACTTGAACTGCAGGAACTCAATCTTAGCTATACTGATATATATTCTCCATTCGACGGCAGAATCGGTATGTATGCCTACAGTGTCGGCAACGAGGTAAGCCAGAGCAGTAATCCCCTTGCTCAAGTGATAATGGTTAATCCTATCTGGGTGGAATTTCCAGTAAATGAAAAACACCTTGAAAGTCTCCTGGAAATAGAACATGTTCTTCCAACTGAAAAAAATGAAAAAGTATTGTCTGAAAAGATTAATATAAAGTTAATCCTTTCTAATGGAACACAATACCCCCTGATTGGTACTATTGATTTCATAAATAATGAAATTGATCCGCTTGCCGGAACCATTCAGACGAGAGCTATTTTTCAGAATCCTGATGAGAGGCTTGTCCCGGGAGGTTATGTTACTGTAAAAGCAGAAACAGTCGAGAAATTTCCTAGACTTCTTATAATGCAGATCGCAATGCAGGAGGATCAGCTTGGAACCTTCGTTTATACAGTCAACAAAGATAATATTGTTGCAAAAAAATACATAAAAAAAGGTCAGGTAGTTGACGATGTTCAGATTGCTGTAGAAAGTGGTTTAAAGGAAGGAGAGATGGTTATCGTTGGCGGAGTTTTAAGAGTAAAGCCAGGAATGAAGGTGGATAGGGCTATGGTAAATCCAAATATAGATTTTTCTGCGCTTATACCATCTACTTTGCCTAAAGCTGAAACTCTTCCTGATTCTTCCAGATTGGACACATCCAGAGTTAAAAGCAAAAACAACTAGGAAGTTATGTTCAGTAATTTCTTTATAAACAGACCCAAATTTGCCTTTGTAATCGCAATAGTCATTGTGCTTGTTGGGATTGTTGCAATCAAGAATCTACCGCTTTCGCAGTATCCAGATATTCTTCCTCCGATAGTCCAGATTTCGACTTCCTATCCCGGAGCCGATGCAATAAATCTGGAACAGACCATAGTAGAGCCAATTGAACAGCAAGTAAACGGCGTCGAGGATATGCTTTACATGTTCACACAGTGCTCAGATCAGGGCAATGTAGTTATAAATGTGACTTTCGAAGTCGGCACCAGACCTGATATTGATGCTGTAAATACCCTGATCCGTACCAATATTGCTCAACCTCAACTTCCTGCAGAAGTTCAGAGCGAAGGTTTGAGTGTGATGCAGGTAAATACTGATGTACTTCTATATTTAAGTCTTTATTCTCCTGAAAATAAGTTTGATGAACTTTATCTAAGCAATTTTGCGTATCTGAGGCTGCAGGATCCGATATCGCGTATTCCTGGCGTCGGGGAGGTCGTCGTCCTTGGCGGGCTTAATTATGCCATAAGAGTATGGGTGGACCCAGTCAAGATGGCAAGTTTGAGAGTAACGCCTCAAGAAGTCCTTGCGGCTATCAATGAACAGAATCTTTATGTCCCTTCTGGACAGCTTGGCGGGCCGCCGTCTATTGCTAAACAACAGTTTGCATATACTCTTCTCCTGCAGTCAAGGTTGAATAAGATAGATGAGTTCAAGGATATAATAATAAGAGCAAATAAGCAGGGAAGCATGATAAGGCTTCAGGATGTGGCTGATATTACACTTGGCGGTGAAAATTATCAATTTTACACACAATTGAATGGTAAACCCGCATCAAATATCGGCGTATATATTCTTCCCGGAGCAAATGCTTTTCAGGTGGATCAGGAGATCAGGGATCTTCTGCAGAAAGCAAAAAAATCATTTCCAGAAGGTATGGAAGGCGAAATCTTTTACGACACGACAACCTATGTAAAAGTATCTATGCATGAGGTCATCAAGACTCTGTATATTGCGATTTTCCTGGTAGTTCTAGTGGTATTTATTTTCCTTCAGGATTTGAGGGCTACGCTCATTCCGACCATAGCAATACCTGTTTCGCTTATCGGTACCTTCGCCGTTATGATGGCGCTTGGCTACAGCATTAACATGATAACTCTTATGGGGATGATACTTGCCATAGGGATTGTCGTGGACGATGCCATCGTTGTCGTGGAAAATGTTCACAGACTGATGGAGGAAGAAGGGCTCAAACCTATGGAAGCTACGAGAAAAGCGATGGAGCAGGTTTCAGGGCCTGTTATAGCTACTACTCTTGTTCTAATGGCTGTATTTGTACCGATAGCTTTTATCCCCGGAATTTCTGGAGCGCTTTACAGGCAATTTGCTGTTACTATTGCCTCTTCTGTAGCCATATCTGCAATAAATGCCTTGACTCTTACTCCTGCCTTGTGCGCGACTCTTCTTAAGGAAGGCGGACAAAAGAAACCCAATATAATATTTAGAGCATTCAATAAAGGCTTTGATAAAATGACCTCTGCTTACATGGTGGTGGTTTGCTTCCTGACGAGAAAACTTTATTATGTCATTGCTCTGCTGATAATTATATTTGTAGCGATATTTGTTATTTATTCAAAGACTCCTACCGGATTCCTGCCGACTGAAGATCAGGGGCTATTGAATGTGGACATACAGCTTCCGAGCAGCGCTTCACTTGTCAGGACTGCCGAAGTTCTTAGCAAAGTAGAAGCGATTGTGAAAAAACAGCCTGGCGTGGCTCATATAATCAGCGCTCCGGGGTTCTCTGTTTTGAATTTCGCCAATGCCTCGAACTTTGGGCACATGATGGTAATGCTTGATGACTGGAGCAAGAGAAAGACACCTGAACTTTCAGAAGGGAGCATTAAACAAAACCTTATCAGAATACTTAATCAGGAGGTTCCGGAAGCAAATGTAATTGTCTTTGACCGCCCGCCAATTCCAGGATTGGGGCAGGCAGGAGGTTTTCAGTTCGAACTCCAGCAGGAATTAGGTAATGACCCCAAGGCTTTATCCGAGATTCTTGGGGATTTTATATCTGAAGCAAGAAAACAGCCTGAACTTACAGGAATATACAGCAATTATGAGTCAAATATTCCTAAACTCATAGTTAATACTGACATAGCCAAGGTCAAAAAACTCGGCATTCCACTTCAGGATGTATTTAATGCTGTCAATACTTATGTCGGTTCAATCTACATAAATGAATTCAATATTTTCGGTAAAGTATTTCAGGTGTTGATCCAGGCCAAACCTGGACAGCGTTCAACGATAGAAGACCTGAAGAGTATCTATCTTCAGAATGACCTCAATCAGTTGATTCCGCTTTCTACTCTTGTGACAGTCGAAAGCGCTCTGGCTCCTAATATAGTTAGTCACTACAATATGCTTGCAAGCGCTGAAATTGAAGGTTCTGCTGCTCCTGGATACAGTTCAGGCCAGGCAATATCAGCGATGGAAAGAGTGGCAAAACAGATTCTGCCGGAAAGTTTTACCTATGCTTGGACAGGCACGGCTTATCAGGAGCTAATAGCCGGAAATAAGGCTGTAATGATATTTTTATTGGCCCTGACATTTATTTATCTCTTCCTTGTAGCCAAATATGAAAGCTGGATGATTTCGCTTGCTGTGATGCTTTCTATACCTGTAGCGATAATTGGTTCTCTGCTAGCTATATGGATTGGAGGAGTAGAAAATAACATATATGTACAAGTAGGTTTTGTGCTCATTTTCGGGATGGCGGCAAAAACTGCCATTCTGATTGTGGAGTTTGCCCATGAGAGCCACAAGAATGGCGAACCTATCATCAAGGCGGCTCAGTATGCGGCTAGAATCAGGTTCAGGGCTGTACTGATGACGGCTCTGGCATTTATTCTGGGTGTATTCCCGATGGTAATCTCAAGCGGGGCAGGTGCCGCAAGCAGAAAGTCTCTCGGAACAGCTGTATTCGGCGGGATGATTGCCGCCGCTGTTATCGGAACAATTTTGATTCCATGCTTTTATGTAATCCTCCAGAAAATCGTCGAAAGATCTAAGTCAACCAAGAATCAAAAGTCTGATAAATGAACAAACTTATAAAAGGTGTCGTTTTAGCTATGACTGTATCGTCTATTTCCTTATCTATTGCGCTCACAGCAGGTGACAATATTTATACCTCTCAGTTTGCCAACCCGGTTTTCCCTGATGTGGAACAAAGCACCAGAGCGCTTGTGAAAAATAAGAGGCTCTTCAAATGGTACAAAGACCGTCAACTTACAATAACTTTCGACAATAAGGGAACAACCTCTTTTGATCTATTTATTAACGGTCATAAGATCGAAGTTAAAGATTTGATTAAAGAATCATTCTTTTATGTCCCAGTCAATGACTTCCTGCGCGACGGTAATGATAACACCATAAGCATTCAAAATATCCTTCCTGCCGGTTCTAGCCTTATAGTCAACCTGCCTTATCCTACACTCGAAAAAGGGAATCCTGAAGATGTAGGATTCTCTTCTGATAAGCTGAAAAAACTCGATGAACTAATCGAAAATGATATTAAAAATGGATTCCCTGGAGCTTCGATAGTTGTTATCAAGAATGGGAAAATAGTTAAAGCCTCAAGTTATGGTTACGCCCGAAAATATCAGGACAGCAACACGCTGATGAAAGATCCTGAAAAAGCTACTCCAATGACAATGTATGATATGGCATCAAACACCAAAATGTTCTCTACTAACTTTGCCATCATGCATCTTGTCAGCGAAGGAAAAATAAATATTGACGATCCGATTCATAAATACATACCTTTATATACTCGAAAAGATAAGAACGGACAGTCAAGAGATGACAGGACAGTTAAAGATATCCTTACGCATTCAGCCGGATATACGCCGGATCCGCAGTTCTTTAATCCTGCTACCATAAGCGCTATTGGGCCTGACCTATATTCGCAAAATAAAGCGCTTACAGAAAAAATAATATGCGAAAGGCTCCCTTTTGCCGGACCAAAAGGCGGACTGCCTAACTACAGTGATGTGGATTATATGCTTCTTGGCATGGTTATTGAACATGTTACAAAAATGCCCTTAGATAAATATGTCGAGAGCTGCATCTATCATCCGCTTGGACTGAAACATACGATGTATAATCCTCTTCAGAAAGGTTTCAACCAATCAGATTGTGCCGCTACCGAACTTGATGGAAACAGCCGCAGCGGGACAGTTATCTTCCCGAATGAGCGAATAACCGTTCTTCAAGGGCAACCTCACGATGAAAAAGCTTTCTATTGCATGGGTGGGGTGTCAGGTCATGCAGGATTGTTTTCCAATATCAATGACATGGCCGTTCTTGCCCAGGTAATGCTTAATCAGGGAGGTTACGGCAATGTAAAACTCTGGAATCAGGATGTCGAAAGCCAATTCGTAAAACCAAGCGACCTGGATATTACATTCGGACTTGGATGGAGGAGGCAGGGCGATGAGGAACTTACATGGCATTTTGGTCCTTATGCCAGTGAATATGCTGTAGGGCATACCGGATGGACCGGCACTGTGACAGTCATTGACCCCAAATACGATATGGCGATTGTCCTTCTGACTAATGCAAAGCATTCAACCATACCCGATCCTAAGAATGAGCCTAACACTTTTGCAGGTAATAATTTTGAAACCGGCAAATACGGAAGCGTAATGACTCTGGTTTATGAGGCATTACTTGAGAAATAATAATTTAAAAATATTTCTCAATTAGGATAGTGCATCTTTAAAGATTTCTCTGAATTTGATATAATCACTTTTCGTATATAAATAACCACAACATTTTCAATGGAGATTTCTATGACCACTAAAGGCATTTGCCGCATGTTTGCTATCGCAGTTTTTTCATTATCAGTTTTATTGCCTTTAGTTTCTTGCGCCAAGAAAGTTCAGAAGAAGCCTTTTGTTCCCACCGTTACAGTTACACCAGCTCAAACTGTTGACCTGGCTCAAATGACTAATGTTGTAGGACAAATTACTCCTATAGAAGAAGTTCAGCTTAGAGCCCGCGTAAGTGGATATCTAACTGCAAGAAACTTTGAAGCAGGGGCTTTTGTTAAAAAAGGCCAGCTTCTATTCCAGATTCAAAAGGATCAGTACAAGGCAAATGTCGAACTTGCCGTTGCTAAGGATATCGAAGCCCAGGCTCAACTGGATTACGCCAATATTGAGTTCAACAGATATAACCTTCTCTTGAAACAAAATGCCGCAAGCCAGGATACCTTTGATCAGACAGCAAAGAATAAATATCTATTTCAAGGCGCTCTTGGTGAGGCAAAGGCTAACCTTACTTTGGCGAATCTTGATTTAAGCTATACAGATGTTTATGCCCCTTTTGACGGTAGAATAGGCATGTACTCTTACAGCGTAGGTGATTTGGTAGGCATAAATAGTGACCCTTTGGCTGAGGTAATTATGGTTGATCCTATCTGGGTTGAGTTTAATTACAGTGAATCAGTTTTTCTGAAAATCATACAGCAGACCGGCAAAGTTTTGCCCACTGCTCAGGATCCGACTCTGACAACACATAGAGTTTATGTGAAACTTACTCTTCCTGATGGTTCACAATACCCTCTAGAAGGGAAAATAGACTTTATCAATAACAAAATAGATCCTGAGACAGGAACTATTCAGATGAAAGCCATATTCAATAACCCCAAACAGCTTCTTATAGCCGGCGGTTATGTCAATGTCCAAGTGGGAATGAAGACAAAAATTCCTGAACTCATTATACCTCAGGCCGCCTTGCAGGAAGATCAGGCAGGCAGTTTTGTATTTGTCGTTAATAATAAAGATGTGATTGAGAAAAGGTATATAACCACAGGCGCTACCACAGGCTCTAATATCGCCGTAACCAAAGGATTATCAGCTGATGAACTTATTGTAACTCAAGGTATTCTATTGGTTCGGCCCGGTTCTACGGTTAAGTATATTACTCAAGGGCAGATTTCTGCTGCGGCCCAAGTGCAACCAACTAACTTCGCGTCTGATACAAGTAAGAGTCAGAAGAATTAACTGCGGATAACGCAAAGTAGGGAGCCTAAAATGTTTAGTCAGTTTTTTATAAGCAGACCGAAGTTTGCCTTTGTAATAGCAATTGTGATAGTGATAGCCGGTATGATTGCTATTATATCTCTTCCTGTAGCCGAATATCCGAATATTGTTCCGCCTCAAGTGTCAGTAACCACATCATTTCCCGGAGCCGATGCTGAAACAGTCGAAAAGACTGTGATTGTGCCGCTAGAGCAGCAGATAAACGGCGTAGAGGATATGATTTACATGGTTTCTCAGAGCACAGACGACGGTGTCGCACAGATAACGGTTTCATTCGAAGTCGGAACCAATCCGGATATGAATACTGTGAATGTGAATAACTGTGTAAACATTGCTATGTCACAGCTTCCCGAAAATGTGTCCAGAGAAGGGGTCACAGTTAAACAGCAAAATAGCAGTATTTTACTTCTGATAACTCTTTATTCGCCGGACGGTTCGGCTGATGAAGTTTATCTAAGTAATTTTGCCTCACTAAATTTCATAGATGAGATATCCCGTCTCCCAGGCGTGGGCCAGGCTTCAATTCTAGGATCTCACACATACGGAATGCGCGTATGGCTTGATACCCCCAAAATGGCAAGTTTAAAAATTACGGCAAAAGATGTCGTAAATGCTTTAAATGAACAGAATTTGCAGGTTCCCGGAGGAGAAATCGGAGGTGCGCCGGCTCCGAAAGGGCAGCAAGTCCAATATGTCCTTCTTGTCCAGTCCAGGTTGACTCAGACTAAAGAGTTTGAGAATATTATCGTAAGAGAGAAACCAGATGGAAGTATGATAAGGATAAAAGATATCGCCAAAGTCGAAATGGGCGCTCAGAACTATTATTCCTCTGCTGATTTGAATGGTAAACCAAGCGCTGCTATAGGTGTTTACACTTTGCCGGGAGCCAATGCGCTTGAAGTAGCAAATGAAGTCAAAAAGACTATGGCAAAGCTCTCTGAATCTTTCCCGAAAAATCTTGCTTACAAAATTCCCTATGATACAACTCTCTTCGTGGACGCTTCTATAAAGGAAGTGGTTAATACTCTCTATATCGCAGTAATATTGGTAATTCTTGTAGTCTTCATATTTCTGCAGGATTGGAGGGCGGCTCTTATTCCTACAATAGCTATTCCGGTATCGCTTATAGGCACATTTGCTGTACTGCTTGCTATGGGTTTTAGTATCAATACTTTAACTCTTTTTGGCATGGTGTTGGCTATCGGCATAGTAGTGGATGATGCTATCGTAGTAGTTGAGAATGTATTCAGAATAATGGAAGAAGAGCATCTTGACCCAGTTAGCGCCACAAGAAAGGGCATAGAGCAGGTTACAGGTCCTATTGTAGCGACCACGATGGTACTTATGGCAGTGTTTGTCCCCGTTGCTTTTATTCCAGGAATTACGGGCGAACTTTACAGGCAGTTTGCCGTAACTATTGCCGTATCAGTCGGGATATCGGCTGTTAACGCTTTGACTTTAAGCCCTGCATTGTGCGCAACACTTCTGAAACCTCATCATGAAGGAAAAAAACATTTTGTCATCTTCAGATGGTTTAATGTGTTCTTTGATTACTTAACTATTCGCTACAATAAAGCAGTCGCGCTCAGTATCAGGAAACTTACAATTGTAACTACAGTTTTCGCGCTTCTTATTGCTTTGATGTTCTATATTTATGGAAGCCTTCCTACCGGGTTTATTCCTAATGAAGACCAGGGTTTCTTTGTTTTAGAGCTTCAGATGCCTAGCGGAACCTCGTTAGACAGAACAAGCGATACTCTAGAGAAAGCCAGAAAAATTCTAAATGAAACCAGTGGTATAGCCAATACTGTGGCTGTAACAGGATATTCTATAATAAACCAGACTAATGCCTCAAACACAGGAGTTATATTTACCATACTCGACGATTGGAGCCAACGAAAAACTCATGATCTTCAGATTGACGCTCTTATGAATTCTGTGCGAATGAAGCTATCACAGCATGTGACCGAAGGCCTTACTTTTCTTTATGAACTGCCTCCGATCCAAGGTCTTGGATCTACGGGCGGTTTTCAGTTCGAACTTGAACAAAAATCAGGCAATGATCCCAGTTCTCTTACCGCAGTACTTCAGAATTTCCTCTATACTGCAAACCAGCAGCCTGAGCTTACCAGTGTATTTGCTACATACGCTTCTAACATCCCGAAAGTTAAGATAGATGTCGATATTGAAAAGGTTAAGAAACTGGGCGTGCCTCTCACAGATGTCTTTAATACAATTTCAGCTTTCTATGGATCATATTATGTAAACCAGTTCAATAAATTCGGTAAAATCTACCAGGTTCTGATTCAAGCCATGCCTGAGTACAGGGATTCAGTTCAGGACATTCTGGATGCCTACATACAAAGTGCCACTGGTAAACTGATTCCATTAAGCACGATATTGACATTAAGAACTGTCGTAGCACCTGAAATCATCACTCATTATAATATGTTTGCCAATGCAGAAATACAGGGTTCTGCCGCTCCAGGATACAGTACTGGGCAGGCTATTGATGCAATGCAGAGAGTCGCAAAAGATATTATGCCTGAAAGTATGCAGTATGAGTGGACAGGGACGGCTTATCAGGAAATTCTAGCAGGTAATCAAACTGTTATAATATTCCTCCTGGCTCTTACCTTTATTTATCTCTTCCTTGTAGCCAAGTATGAAAGCTGGATGCTTTCGATAGCGGTAATGCTGTCTGTGCCTATTGCTATACTTGGTGCTTTGGTAGCTTTGTGGTTTCTTCATATAGACAATAATATTTATGCTCAGGTAGGATTTGTCCTTCTCTTTGGTATGGCTACAAAGACAGCCATTCTTATCGTGGAATTTGCCAATGAGCAGAATAAGGCTGGTAAATCTATTCTTGAGTCAGCTCGGTTTGCCGCTAATATAAGATTCAGAGCCGTTATAATGACATCTGTGGCTTTTATTCTGGGCGTATTCCCGCTTGTGATAGCAACAGGTCCGGGAGCCATAAGCAGAAGGGCTTTAGGTACTGCTGTATTCGGCGGAATGCTTCTTGCGGCTATTTTAGGCACGCTTTTGATTCCTTACTTCTATGTCCTGGTACAGAAAATCGTTACTGGTTCATCAGGTAAGAAACCAAAAGAATAAGTTTTCTAGGGCGTCGTGTTTTTCTTAAAACTACTTTCTGATTTTCTTCAGCGCTTTTCTCTTCATATATACTTCATGCATATATGCGGGCAGGGGAAGAGTAAGAAGGAATAAGACTAACCCTATCAGATATAATACATTGCCGTGTTTTTCAAGAATTGTCTCTCCTGTTCCTAAAGGCATAATAAATAGATACATTACAAGAATGTGGAATGCAAAAACCTGTAATGAGTGTTTGCCAAGGAAGTTAACCATAGGAATCCCATATTTAACTGGTATTCTCTTAAGTACAAGATAAATAGCGAAGAATACTACGCACATATTTATAAGCCTTAACCAGGCCAAATTGTTTCTATCGGTAAACTTGAGCATAGTTTCGGGATTAAAATCTATTATCTGGTATCTGACAAGGAATAAGAATATAAATACTGCCAGGAGTGGGAACTTGATCCAGGGTTTTTCCAAAAGTGTCAGGGTCATCTTGAAGCGTTTTTTAAACCCAAAATACGCTCCCATGAAGAATACAATCTGCCATGAGAAAAGATTGAATATACCAGGGGCCGAACCTGGCAGGATATATGCTGACAAGTACCATACAGGATTAATAAATTGCCCCAGCACCCAGAAAACTATGCACAAGGCTATTGCGATATAGTCTTTGCCGTGTATTAGCAAGAGTAGAATCGGCCAGCAGAAGAATATGAAGATGGTGTACATAGGAAGTATATCCATAAATGTCGGCTGGTTAATCATAAAAAACGAACCAATCACATACTTAACGACAGAGACATTGTATAAATAGTAGATCATATTGCTCCAGCACTCTTGGTACGGAGGAATAAATAGCGAAATAAGAGGTATCCCGAAAACTAGATATATGTGATAATGGTAAACTGTGAATGCCCTGTGGAATATTTTTTTTGCAAGCAGTTTCAAATCTCTTATATATCTGGAGTAAACCAATGCGAAGACAAAACCGGACAGGAAGATGAACCCTTCGGCATCGGAAACATATCCGAAAGGCTGCCAGATATAGTTAGCCACCCATCCGCCGTAATGATCAATTGCCATTGAGATAAGAAGCAAACCTCTTATCGTGTCAATTCTATTGTCTCTCTCGACAGGCAATGAAGCTAACTCTATGTTTTTTATATATTTGGGCATTTATAGAGTTTGAAATAGGAATTATCAATTGGGAATCAGAATTGATTATAACCTGCCCAAAAAATCTTTTCTCTAGTTTCGAAAAAAAATCAAAATATTTAGAGCGCTCAATCCTCAAGCCATTTTTTTAATTTATAAGAGGTTTTCAATTCATTATATGTTTCGCCTTTCTCTTTAGATGAACCTGAAAGTAGTTTGAGCGCCTCCGCCGTTTTCTCAAGAATTCTTCTGCAGTAGAGGTAAGGAAGTATTGCCACAGAGAATTTGCGGTCATACCTCAGGCATAATCTTCTGGGCGACATCAGATATCTGAATATATACAAAGGATTGCTTTTTTCTCTTATTTTAGAAACCGCATTGAAAGTGTTGAGTGTACTTAAATCAACCTTTCTAGTGGAGAATACCTGTCTTATGAGCAATGCTTCTATCTCTTCACTGAAATCATCTGGTTTTATTTTTTTAAGGAATTCATCGGAGATATTCCCAGCTAGAAGTTTGTTGTATAAGTATAAAGCAGAGAAAATACTTTTGGTATTATGCCACTCACTAAGAGTTAAATCGTAAACTTTATCCCAGTCTAAAGTAATAGTTGACTCTATCTCTTTTATGTCGCTAAGCATCACCAGTGATGAGATAAAGTCATCATCGCATCCTTTATGAACGCAGATGTGTATAAGCAAGTCTTCGGTAGATAATACTTTAGTTTTTAGGCTGTTTATGTTGACTGAAACAGCTCTTTTCCAGAGACTTTGAATCTTATTATAATCGTATGCCCTATGTATATTCCAGTGAAACTCTACGGGAATACAGCCATCTTTTATAAGAGGATTGAAGTGTTTGTCTTTATATGGAAGCAGTTCCGAGTCAGCGATATTTGAAGTTGAATTCCTGTAACCTTCTTTGGATAGAGTCTTATAAGCTTTTTCAAAATCAGCTTTGTTGATAAGTATATCAATATCTGACATAGTCCTGAGAGCAGAATTCTTGTATATTGTTTCTGCTATGTGAGAACCTTTGAGGAGAATATGGTCTATATCGTTTTCATTAAGAAGTTTTATAAGCTCATAGAGCTGTTTTTTTCTCTGAAGATCCTTTGATACAAACCACAGATAGTCTTTTTTGAATTTTGACTCTGTCTTTTCTGGTAAGGCTAGCTTGAGTTGTTTTATCTTATGAAATATTAAAGGAAGCAGATTGTACAATCTGGTTAGCTTATAAACTGATTCCCATATTTCTTCTGGAAGTTTTGTGTCGAATGTTTTCCCGTTTAGAATACTACAGAGGATAGTTTCTTCAGGCGATAGTTTTTCCATGAAGAGCACATAACAAGGATATTTATTATCCAGGTAACACACCAATACCAGCACTGCATTTGTTAGTGCCTTGATTAAAAGGACCTGCGGAGCAACCTTCCGCCACCTCAGTACCACCTTGATTACAATAAGCATCCCAGCCAGTTCCAATATCGGCTGATCCACCTATACAACCTTCGCCATTGTGAGATCCTCCAACTCCATTTTGGCATACTGGAAGATCAGTATCTTCGGCCCTAATTCTTCCACCAGCCCCGCTTCCACTTCCGCAAACAGCGGAGAAAATATCTGACATGGTTTCAAGTTTCGGAATCGCGTATTTCATAATCTTACCCTCATTCATTATTCTGAATACACATTATAACATCTTGTGCAAGTATTGTAGCGCAAAGGGGAATTATTCACAAGGGGGCTTAACTCATATGATATTCAATTAGGTTATTCCTGAGAGTTTTTGTATTTATTTAGGAAGTACCCTAAATATTCTTTGCCGACGATTGCCACAAGCAATATTGCTATAAGGAAAGCCCAGACAACTACGGACTGTTTCAAATAGACTTTCAGAACATTCTTTTGTGAAACGAATGAGGAGAAAGAATTAACTTTATAGAAGTCTGAATTGCGGTTCAAGTTGTACTCACAGGCCTGTTCATAGAATTTGTAGCTTAGTTCGATCAACTCATTTTCACTTTTCATCAGTCTGATAAGCTGAGATTCGATTTGTTTTAAGTTGGCATCTTGAGGCGGGTTTTCTTTTAAAACAGATAAGAAGCTTTTATAAAAAGAAATTTCTCTATTAACTTCGGCTTCCTGAGAGGCAAGTTTCATAAGCTGGTCGGGGCTTGATACGATGTTTTCAAGCATCATTCTCTCATAAGTTTCCCTCTGGATATTTATGGCTTCCAGTGAACTTTTAAGCGTATTAATTTTGTTGTCAATATATGCCTGAACATAAGTTTTATTCTTGTAGATTCTTGAATTCTGAATCAAATCCAGCAAAGGGTTCAGGATAAATTGCTGAGAGTAAGTTGATTTTGCGTTTAGATCTTTTAGGGAGTAGGATTTATTGTTTAACTTTATAGAGATATTCGTGGCATTAGGAAGTTCTTCGATTGCAGCAATCTCTGTTTTTATTTCCAGCAGGGTCAAGCGCATGTAGTCTGCGGCTGTGAAGTAATCCAATTCATCAAGGTATGACTGTTCTATAGGAGTAGTTATCATTGGTATTTTATATTTAGTGGCGCCCTCTTTATCTTTAGCTTTTTCTGACCAGACCGAGAGAATATCGCCCAATGCTTTTCCTATTAGCTCATCGGGCAGATTATACTTATGAGCATTATCATAGATGCAGGCCAGAGTGAAATCAGGTTTAGCCACAATGTTTGCTGTCAATCTGTAAAACTCCTGTTCAAGTTCGTATCTTTCGGCAGAAGACAAATCCTTGTTTGAAAGTTTGGCTTTGTACTCATAGGTGAGAAAAGTCAGATACGGATTATACCTTTCTACTGTGATGGAGTTCTTAAAGGAAGAGAAGTCGCCGAAAAAGTTTTTCAGACTATTTATGTCGTAAACTTTTTGGAGGATGGGTGTAGAGACTATATCCTCCTCGCTGAATCTGCTGTTATTTGGATAGAGTCCTTCATTTGCGCCCCTGAAAACCATAGAGAAATTAAGTTCAGAAATCTTGGTGGCCGGATTTTTTAGGTAATCTACAGCAAAAAGGCACGCTACTATTATTGTGACAAGCAGGATGTAAACAAGTATTAGGACTTTTCTGTTGAGTATGGTAAAAACTAACTGAGAAATATTCAGGTCTTTTTTTGAGTTTAGACTGTGTTTTTGATAATCGTCCATGTGATTTTTCTCCTTGTGTATGCTGAATATCAGATTTGTATCACTTTATTTGAAATAGGGCAATGGTTAAAGGCAAAAAGTTCATCAATATCTTGAAATTCCGCAGGCTTTTTCGAGGTTGGCTTTGGCCTGATATATTCCGATAGTAGCTATTGCAAGAGTGAACTGAGCTTGGTATAGGTTGTTTTGAGCTTCATTCATTCTAGGTAGAGTTACCATGTCTGTTTCGTATAGAGCCTGAACCATTTTTCTTTGTTTTTCAGCAATTTCAGCAGCTTTTTCGAGGACTTTGTAGTTTTCAAGGCTGATTTGCATAGCATCATAAGCGTATCTGACACTTTGAATTATTTGTATCCACCCTGAAAGAAGTGTCTGATATTGGATATCGTAGTTAATCTGAGCGGCTCTTAAGTTAAAAATATTATTGCCGTTGTCCCAGATGGTCCATGAACTTCCTATACCGTAACCTACTGCATTGGCTCCGGCTCTATTATCCTGGTGAAGCCAGTCGGCAGTTCCCCAGCCGTAGTTGGCATCAGCCGTTACTACTGGAGCGAATGCGCCCCATGCGCCATATAGCTGATATTTTGACATTCTCAGGTTTTCTCTGAGCGCTTTTAGGTCTGGTCTTTGGTCAATAGCGATGTCTAGGTAGTATTCAACGCCCATCGGGTTGAAATCTATATTGATAGTTTCTACAATTTCAGATATTGACATGAGCTTGATATCTTTTGGCAAATCTGCCGAAGTAAGACCTAATAAACTTGCCAGAGTATATGTCTGCGCTTTATAGGATAAATCAAGCCCAAGTATCGTTGATTTGTCTTGTTCAGCCAGGTATTCGAAGTTAAAAACACTTTCTTCTGTTACTAAATTCTGTTGGAACTTAGCCATTTCAAATTCCCTCATTTGCTCTTGGAATTTCATGTCGGCTCGAGTAACTTTTATCTGCTCTTTGGTCTGAGCAATGTCATAGTAGGCAATAATGATTGAGTATATGAGAATTCTTCTCATGTCCTTTTGCTGTTCTTCAGTCATTTTTACATTTGCCGCCTGTGCCAAGAGATTAAACTCTCTTCTTAGACCGTTAAATATTACAAGGCTGGAGCTAGCCGTGGCGCTCGCGCCGTGAGACCAGGCTGATTTTTGCCAGCCCGCTGAGCCGAATGCAGGAGTTTGAGTTTGTCCTCCGCCTACATCCATAGAAGTAGAAACATTCAGGCTGGGCAGATAGCTCACCATAGCCTGATAGTAGCTGTTATATGCCAGAGTCACAGATAATCTTTGTGATTCGTAATCAGGGTTATTGGCAAGCCCTATTCTTATAGCGTCATCGACCGTAAAAAGCCCATTATATTCAGGGAGGACTCTTTTTTCGCTATTGAGCGTAGCAGTGTAGTTGTCAGCATGAACTATTTTTGGGGGCGGGGCATAATCTACGCAGCCGCCTAACAGAGTAGCTATTAAAAATAAAAGAAGTAGTAATGAAAGATTTTTTTTCATTTAAACCTAGTTAAGAATGAAAACTAATTAAAGAGAGTAACCACCCTTTTTTTAGTTTATCATAAAGAAAATTATAATGCAATAATTTATAATGCTAAACATTGTATATAATAGCTGTATTCAATTATCAGTTATTTTTATTTTTTTGAGAAATGGAAGACAAGAGAAAAAAAATCTTATTCGTAATAGATTGGTATCTGCCCGGGTACAAGGCAGGCGGTCCAATAAGGTCAATGGCTAATATCTGTGAGCATCTTGGTGATAAATTTGATATCCATATTCTGACAAGAAACACTGATTATATGGATAATGCGCCATATGCTAATGTGTTGACTGATCAATGGAATAGACTTGAAAGCAATGAACATGTCTTTTATGCTGAGGATGCTGTTATCTCAAAGCGTTTTTATATCGATATTATGAAGGGTCTGAATTTCGATGCTGTATATATTCATGGGATATTTTCCTGGAAGTTTTCCATTCTTCCCTTGATAGCCGCAAACTCTATTGGGCTTAAAAAAGTTATTTTAGCACCCAGAGGGATGTTGGCTACTTCAGCTTTGTCTATCAAGAGCTCTAAAAAGAGATTGTTTTTATTGATTGCAAAAGTATGTGGCTTATTTCAGAGGGTATCTTTCCACGCTACAAATGAGAAAGAAAAAGAAGAGATCAGGAAAACTATCTCTTATAAAGCCCAAATCATTGTAGTTGACAATCTGCCTCGAAAGATTACTGGCAGTTTTTTGCCTTTGAAAAAAGAAATAGGGGAAGTCAGACTTTTTTCGCTTTCCAGAATAGCAAAAGAGAAGAACATCCTATTTGCTATCAAACTATTGTCAGAAATTAAGAGTACTGATTTTAAAATTATATATGACATTTATGGTCAGGTATATGATGAAGATTATTGGTCTGAATGTCTGGAGTTGATAGGCAAACTACCTGCTCATATCCTGGTTAATTACAAAGGTACGGTAACTCCCGACAAATTAAACGAGATTATATCCATGAACCACTCCCTTTTTATGCCGACTTTAGGAGAAAACTTCGGGCATGCTATTTTAGAGACTATGTCCTCAGGCAGACCCGTGATAATAAGCGACAAGACTCAATGGAGAGAACTTTCTTCCTTAAAAGCAGGCTGGGACATTCCTTTAGATAATTATGAAATGTTTGTAGAAACACTCATAAAGCTTGCTCAAATGGATCAGGAAGAATTTAATAAATGGTGTCATGGGGCTAGAATAGCTTCAGAGAAGTCCGTTAACATTAAAGAATTGATCAGCAAATACGAAGATATGTTTGGTTATTAATAGGGGAGACTATGAGCAATATTGTTGTTGATCTATCACACTACAACAAAAGAGACTATAAAATTGGCAGAAGTTTCTTTGTTACATTTCTATGGTTTCTAGTTAGCGCAATCTTTTTCCAAAATCCGTTGTTCCCATGTTCAAGAACCAAAGTTACTCTTTTAAGGTTATTTGGAGCAATAATAGGCAGAAAAGTTAATATCAAACCTTCTGTGAGAATTAAATATCCCTGGAAACTTTCAATCGGCGATAATTCTTGGATAGGCGAGGGGGTATGGATAGATAATTTAGCACAGGTTATTATCGGAAAAAATGTTTGCCTCTCTCAAAGCGCTTTGCTTTTGTGCGGCAATCACGATTATACCAAATTTTCATTTGATTTGATTGTCAAAGGAATAACCATAGAGGATGGAGCGTGGGTTTGCACCAGATCTGTAGTCTGCCCTGGCGTAACCATGAAAACCCACTCAGTCCTTAGTGTAGGATCAATAGCTACCAAAGATCTGGAACCTTATTCCATCTATGCAGGGAATAGGGCTGTGAAGATAAAAGACAGAATTTTGGAGAGTTTGTAAGCTTGTTACTGGGGACTGGGTTCTTATTGCTTGTCTTTGCTCTTTTAACTTGATGAACTCTTCACTTAACTCAGTCTTGTTCTTCCTCAGGAGTAAGGTAATTAAGTGCCCTTGGATAGCGGTTTTCTCTGCCCTCGAATGTGCTGAAGTTTAAGAATGGAAAGAATGGGAGAAATCCATTATCGCAATAGTTGAAAAGCCCGATCTGAAAAAGATCCGAACTTGAATCACTGCTAAGATTGAGTATTCCCATCTGGAAACCTTCATATTTATCGCAATACTCTACAATCCCAATCTGGGCGCCAGTTGAATTTTCCCCTGTGAAATTGCCCAATCCTAACTGGAGACCATGCGCATCGTAGCCGCCTATGTTAGCAATACCCATCTGAACTCCGCTAGAAGAAGCATAAAAATTATAAGCGTTTAGCTGAAAGACCTTCAGGTTCTGCCCCATGCTAAAGAACCCTAATTGCATGCCATTCATGTCATCTGACATGATATTAAGAAATGTGATTTGGAGACCATTGATATGATTTGATTGAGTCATTATTGAAAGTTCCAAACCATTTAGCGTTTCTTCTGTTCCATATGTAGAGTCCGCAAAAGGTATTCCAAGTCGTAGTCCGTCCACATATCTTGCTTGAGGCCAGTTAGGCACTCCAGACCAGACGGATAGTTGAACTGGTGTAAAACTGGTTTTCTGATATTTTGCTCCCCAGGAACTTATAGTAGAAAGAGCTGTAATTGCTACGATAGCGCTAAAAAGTAGAGTTTTTTTCATTTTTTGTATTCCATAAAAGAATTTTGTATTATCTATGGTCTGCAGAAGAAATTTTCCAATTTCTTTATAGCTTATTGATTCTTAAAAAAACATTGAGAGTCTCAAAAAATATTTATCAAAAATCTCTCTGGGTGTTTTCTTTGTGTGAAAACTTCTTTCCTTTGTGATAGAATTCACCTAAAATGTCTTTTAAATACCTATCTGTAGTTTGCTGATAATTTGAAAACTATCTCTATTATTACTCCTGTTCTGAACAGCAGAAATACAATCAGAAATTGTATTGAATCTGTTCTCTCGCAGAAATACTCTTTTATAGAGCACATTATAATAGATGGAGGCAGTTCCGATGGGACAATGGAGATCATCAACGAATACTCTGATAGAATTAAATTATTTGTATCCGGCAAAGACAAGGGTGTATATGATGCTCTTAATAAAGGAATCAATCTATCCTCAGGGGAAGTAATCGGGATACTTCATTCAGATGATATATTTTTCGATGAGAACACATTATCTAAGGTAATGGAAAGCTTCAATGATTCAGAAGTAGAGTCTATTTATGGAAATTTAGTATTTTTATCTGCCAGGAATACGAATAAGGCCGTTCGGTACTGGAAGTCCGGCAAGTACGATTGCAGGAAGTTCTATAATGGATGGATGCCACCTCATCCTGCGACTTTCATATTAAAAAGAGTTTATGATAAATTTGGGCTCTACAAGCTTGAATTAGGCACTTCAGCCGATTACGAGCTGCTGCTTAGGTTTATGGTGCTCAATAAAATAAAAGTAAACTATATTAATGAAACATTAGTTTATATGCTTACAGGCGGAATGAGCAATAAGTCAATAACCAACCGCTTAAAGGCCCACATTATGGATAGAAAAGCTTGGAAAGTTAATGGCTTAAAACCATATTTCTGGACGGTATTCATGAAGCCTGCAAGGAAAGTTATTCAATATTTTAAAAGGTGTTCTTAGCGTAACTACTATGAGTAAGTACTTAAATAGCATAAAAAAAGAGATTGTTCTTTCAGTTTTGAGTTTATTGCTGAGTTCAAACATTATTTGTGCTTTGGAAATAGGGCAGAAAGTCCCCGAAATAAAAGTTTCTGAGTGGGTAAAGGGAAGTGCTATAACATTCAGAGATAAGAACAACAAAGAGGATAATAAGATTTACATTCTTTTTTTCTGGGCGACATGGCTCAAAGAGGCATCTAGGTTTACTGATTTTGTTATGATGGAAAAAGAATTCTATAGCAAGGAAAACCTCGTTTTTGTCGGGATAACTCGCGAAAAGGCATCACTTCTCAAGAAGTTTGTTAAGGAGCACCCGGAAGTTGATCTCAGTCTGGGAATAGATGACAATTCTCAATCCTATAATGCCTACATGAATGATGTCAAGAATCTGCCTGCTTTCTTCATAATAGACAGCAAAGGCAGGCTTTTATGGAAAGGTAGTCCAATTGAATTTGACAGGGTAATTAGAAGAATAATTGACGATACATTCGATCCGGTGGAACAGGAAGAAATCGAAAAATTAAGAGAGAAAGTCAGGGACTACTCTCATATGCTAAATACGGAAAAAGAAACTCAATTTTCAGAAGAAATACTAAAACTTGATCCGACAGATGAAGTCTCTATTAAACTCATTTCATCTAATATGGTCAAAGAAGGAAAACTGGAGGAAGCCTATCGTTTTATTGAAGAGGCTAGAGCCAAAGCAGTGGACAGCCAATACATTCAGAGAGCTTTATTCCTGAACGAACTTGAGTTGGTTATGCAAATGACCCTTTCCCACGAGAAGACTTATCTTGAATATATAGCCAAAAACTATTTAGAATCATTTTCCAATTCACCCCGTTATCTGAATGAGTTTTCCATCAGACTGCTTAGAGAATTTCCTCTTGAAGTATTGCCGGTAGGCTTGCTTACGGATGCTGTCAACAAGGCAATTTCTATTCTTGAGAAAGATAAAGGAAATAAGGATGATATGGGATCTTACTATCTGACTCAGGCCAGGCTTTACTATATTGTCGGGAAATTGGATAAAGCCGTCATCACTCAGGATAAGGCTATAGGTATGCTCAAAGACGATGATGAACTTATTGTCGCCAAACTAAACATGTCTTTTTATAAAGAAATGCTTGTTTTAAATAAGAAGGAGTGATTGAATTATGCTTATAATTAAAGGGGATTGTTATGAAGTTTAGATATTTGCTAGGCGTATTAGTTTCTGTATTTATGTTGCTTTTTATTTCCTGTGCTATTCAGGATAGCGCTTCAAGCAAAAAAGAGATGTCTCTAGCCAGGCAAAAGCTTGAGAGTATGGAGATTGCTTTTACTGAACAATCTTTCATAGACTGTTCAAGAGCAGGAAATATTGAGGCTATGAAGCTATTTCTCCAGGCAGGAATAAATGTAAACTCAAATCAGAATGAAACGCCGCTAACCTCTACAGTGAGAGCCAATAATTACGATGCCACAAAATTCCTTTTAGATCATGGTGCTGATGTCAATTTGGCATCATACTGGGAAACGCCCATAGGTGTTGCGTCCTACAATGGTTTTGATAAAATTGCAGAACTTCTAATCAAGAGCGGCGCAGATGTCAATACACTGGCAAAAGACGGCATGACTCCTCTTACGAATGCTATAATAACCAAAAGACCTACCATGGTCGAACTTCTTTTAAATAGCGGAGCTAATCCTAACTATGAATTACCTGATACAGGGGAAACTCCGCTTATAATTGCCGCAAGATACGGCAATAATAAAATTGTAGAATTGCTAGTAGCTGACGGCGCCAACCTTAACTCAAAAGACGATGGTAAAATGTCAGCTTTGGATTGGGCTATAACAAATAAATATTGGGACTGCTCTGCAACTCTGATAAATAAAGGCGCATTTGTTAACGATGGTGATAAATCGAGCAGGCCGATGTTATTGGTTATGGTATCAAAAAAATTTGATATTGCCGATATGCTTATAGCCAAAGGAGAGAATATAAATTCGCTTGCTTACAACACGATGCCTCTAGTCGTATGGTGCGCTAAGAACAATAATTACGAAGCAGTTAAGTATTTGATAAGCAAGGGCGTCAGGATCAATAAAAGAGATGCTTCAGGGCAAAATGCTCTGGATTATGCTATATTGAATAAAGACCAGCCTATGATAGATATCTTGAAAGCCGTCAAACCTGAGATTAAGCCTAAAGTTCCCCAATTATAATTCACTCAATAGTATCTAATATTATCGGAGTTGATTTCAAAACCGATGAAAAAACTTGCGATAGTATCTACTCATCCTATTCAGTACAATGCGCCATTGTTCAAATTATTATCTGATAGAAAGAAAATACTGATAAAAGTCTTTTACACATGGAGTCAGTCTCTTCAAGAAGTTTCTGACAAAGGCTTTGGAATAGAAGTCAAATGGGATGTTCCCTTGCTTGAAAACTACGAATACCAGAATATCAGAAATGATTCAACTTCGCCAGGGACAAATTCCAGAAAAGGATTCTCCAATCCTGAGCTTATTCCTGAAATTGAGAAATTCTCTCCTGATGCAGTTTTGGTTTTTGGTTGGTTTCTGAAGAGCCATTTCCAAGTTATGCGTCATTTCAAAGGGAAAATCCCTGTGATTTTCAGAGGCGATTCTACTTTGCTTGATGAGAAGAGAGGGATAAAAACTATTCTTAGATGGATCTTTTTAAGGTGGGTATATTCTTATCTTGACTATGCTCTTTTCGTAGGAGCAAATAATAAAGCTTATTTTCTAAGGCATGGCGTTAAAGAGAGCAAACTCATATTTGCTCCGCATGCTATCGATAATAACCGTTTCGCAGATTCTAAATACGAAGTTGAGGCTTCTCTTTGGAGAGAAAAGCTTGGATTTAGTAACGAAGATATCGTCGTATTGTTTGCCGGAAAGTTTATGGCAAAAAAAAATCCCCTTATGCTTATTTATGCAGTCCAAAGAGTTAACAGCGATACAGCCAATTCAATTAAACTGTTGTTAGTTGGGAATGGAGAACTTGAAAGCATCATTCAAAAAAGAATAAAAGATGACTCAAACTGCAAAATAATTGGATTTCAAAATCAGTCACAGATGCCCGTTGTCTATAGACTTGGAGATGTCTTCTGTATGCCGTCGCAAGGACCTTATGAGACTTGGGGGTTGGCTGTAAATGAGGCTATGGCTTCAGGAAGGCCCATCTTGAGTAGCAATAAGGCTGGATGCTCTATAGACCTTGTTCAGGAAGGATGCAATGGATGGATTTTTAATCACTACAAAAGCGATGATTTGGAAGAAAAACTCAGGCTGATTATCACTTCCGGCAAGGATGTCCTCAGAGTGATGGGAGAAAATTCCAGGAAGATTATTAAGGATTGGTCTTTTGAAAATATATGCAAAGCTATTGAATCCATAGGTCCTTTAAAGACTGATAAATCAAACTTTTGAATTATATGCCTCCTGAGAATAAATACAATTTTGATGGTTTGAAGTGGGTTATAATTCTGATAGCGCCTCTATTACTCTATTCTTTCTGGAGTTTTGAGGCTTATACATCTATAGGCGTCGGGATATTCATTTTTTTCTGTTTTCAGTTCTTCCTGAATCTCGGCAGAAAAATTGAGATTCGAGACATCGTCATCCTAATTGCATCGCTCCAGTGGATCATAGGTCCTATATTAGCCTACAGATATCTGCCTGATAAGTTTATGTACTCTATGGCTGTTCCTGAGCATGAATATATGAGTTTCGTGGTTCCTGGCGTAATTTTCTATATAGCAGGTCTCTATCTGCCTTTTTATAAGACAGAGTTAAAACATGATACTATAAAAGTTTATACTAGAGAATTACTTCAGAAGTATCCAAACCTTGATATATTTTTAATTCTTACTGGCATAATTTCAGGCTATGTATCGAGGTTTTTCCCTTCAAGTTTGGGGTTTATCTTTTTCCTCCTCTCAAGCGTTCAGTATGTAGGTCTCTTCTATCTGCTTTTATCTAAACGGAAAAAGAAAATAATGTATGTGTTATTTGTTTTAGGATCTCTAGTCTTATCTTCTGTCAGACAAGCAATGTTCAGCAACACAGTTTTATGGCTTATCTTTTCCCTGATCGTTTTTTCTTTTATATTTGAGTTTTCTTTTAAAAAGAAACTTATAATCGTCACTTGCTGTCTTTTAGCTATTTATTCACTACAGGTGGTTAAACAGCAATATAGGAGATTGGCATGGGGTGGTAATGTCAGCAGTTATGAAGGAAGCAAACTCCTTGCAAAAATGATGTTATCGAAATATACGCAGGAAGAATCAGAGCTTATGAAAAAATATGCAACCTACATGTTGATTACCAGGATAAATCAAGGATGGATTATTGCCAGAATAATGAAGAGAGTGCCAGAAAAGGAGCCTTTTGCAAATGGAGAGACGATAAAGCGCAGTATCTTGGATTCATGTGTACCTCGATTTTTAAGTCCGGATAAATTGCAAGCTGGCGGAGCAGAATATTTTAGTCGTTTTGTTGGAAGAAAATTGGCTGGCACCAGCATGGATCTTAGCGTAATAGGGGAGGCTTATGCAAATTATGGAAAGGGAGGAGGGATTGTTTTTATGTTTTTCATGGGGCTTTTATATAATTTTATTCTATTCTTTATTTACAGGGCTGCAAAAAAGAACCCGTCTATTTTCTTATGGCTTCCTATTCTCTTCCTTTTTGCAATAAAGGCAGAAACAGGTTTTTATATGGTTTTCAATCATCTAGTCAAGGCTTCAGTTTTTCTGATAATATTTTTTAAAATATTTAATATTATATATAAACATCACACAATGGATTCCGAAGATGGAAGATAAGAAATCCTGGCTAACAATATTCTTCAGACATCAGAGGAATGGATTTTTTAGCATAGAAAAGGTCTTTAATATAGTATTAAACAATCTGCCTTCAGGTATTAATTACCATTGCCATTTTCTTAAAAATAACAGCAATGGTTTTTTAAAACTTATTTTCAATTCAATCGGTTCTTTTTTGCATAGAAACAAAATTAACCACATTACAGGAGATGTTACTTATATAGCTAATTTCCTCCCTGGCAAAAGAACTATTATCACTTTCCATGACCTTGAATCTTTGGAGCGTAAATCCCGATTGAAAAGCTTATTTCTCAAATATTTCTGGATAATATTACCCTCAAGAAAGTGTGAAATCATTACTGTAATATCCGAGCATACCAAGAAAAAACTTCTGGATATAACCAGAGTTAATCCTTCAAAAGTTAGGGTTATATACGATCCTCTGCCAAATGAACTTAAGTATTCGCCACAGGAATTTAATAAAGCTAAACCAGTAATACTTGTGATGGGGACTAAACCAAATAAAAACCTAGAAGGAGTGATTAAGGCAGTAGGTACAATTAAATGCTCACTGTTGATTGTGGGAAAGTTGTCTCAAAAGCAAATCTTAGCCCTTGCTGAATTTGGGACAGAATATGAGAATATTTATGATGTTGCTTATGAGAAAATTATTGATGCTTATATTCGTTCAGATATTTTATGCTTTCCTAGTTTTTATGAGGGCTTCGGGCTTCCTATTATTGAGGCTCAAGCTGTAGGTCGTCCTGTAATTTCCTCTAATTTTGGCGCAATGAAAGAAGTTTCTGCAGACTCCGCCCTTCTTGTGAACCCTCTGGATTTTCATCAAATAACTCAGGCAATTAATAAGATTATTTGCGATCAGGAGTTCAGAGCATCTCTAATTGAGGCTGGGAGGAAAAATATTGAAAGATTTGAAGGTGTCAATATCGCTTTAAAATATGCTGAAGTTTACCGTGAACTTTTAGCGAAGCAAACCTTCTAACTTTACAAACTTTCTACTTGATGAACTTTTAACTTTCTCTAAATCGGCTATTATCTTAATATCTTTGTTTGTTTTTCTATCTAAAATTATGAGGTTTTATTATGGGATGTAAGTCCTTGTTTCTTACAGTCTCCGCTCTGTTATTTGTTAATTTCTGCTTGGTTTCCGCTCCTGCTGAGGAAGAAGATGCTACTTCCATGGAGATGCTTAAAAAACTCTATCAGTTTGAAAAAATAAATAAAAGAAATTCCGAAACTGGTACAGTAGGCGATGTCAGAAACGGCATCTTGAATGTCAAAGCAGTTAATCTCAAACAAATAAGACCTCAAGATGTGTATTACCAGGGTGAAGTGGAAACTCCTGAAACTATGGTGGTTCAGTTCAGCAAGGGAGGCAAGGTTGTTTCAATCATCGGAGAAGGGGAATATGTCCTGAATCCCATTTACGACGACAAGAAAAACCTTGTTAGAGAAGGCAACTCAATAGCTGTTCTGGACAAAGAGGAAATAGCCATAAGACTAAAGAATGCAAAAGCGACCAGGCAGATTATAGATATGTCTCAGGATTATGTCAATAAAATGACTAGCGCACAGGAGAAACTTGCCGCTCAAAACTACATAACTTCCTTTGCTTTAGAAACTGCCAGGATCAGCCTGATGAGTTCTCTTATTGAGTATGAAGCAAAATCCAGGGATATTGATTATGTTATTGCCAATTATCAGGATAACTTGGTTAAGTCGCCGTTTTCGGGCCTTGTCGTAGAAGTATATGCTGGAGATGGTGACAAAGTCGAAGAAGGGGCTCAGGCTATTAAGATTCTTAAAATGGATACCGTGAAGGTTAAAATCCCATTCGATGTTGATCTGGTTAATCTGGAACCCAAGAGGCACATTGCCTATATATTTCCTAATGGTTTGAATGTTACTGTAGCGGCTATGCTTGACTCATACCAAAATGATAAAGACAATATCTATGCCTATGTGCCTAATGAAATAATAGATTCAAATAGATTAACTTCCGAGCAAAAAAATCTGCCTAAAGTTTTTGAAGTCTATTCTGTTTCCGACCTTGAGAATAGAAATATTGAATCTTTCTACCTGCCGAATTTTAAACCAAAAAAAGCGCCTCTTCTCTTTCTTCCTTTAGACTCCATCAGACAGGATGCTAAAGGTTCCTATATCTTCAAAATCAAAAACTTGAATTTGACTACTGGGATGGAGAAAATCCCAAGGCTCTATACTATTGAAAAAATCTATGTTGATTTAGGCGATGTCTTTTCAAGTTTATACTATCCCTACAGCGTGGATCATTCCAAGATGTCAAGGTCTGTATCTGCAGTTGAGGGCAAAAGGCTTATTAAAGGGGATATAGTAGTCGGCAAAGATGATGGTAAACTTGAGGACGACAAGGAAGTAATAATTATAAACCCTGTTTGGAAATTTTATCCCGGGCAGACAGTAAGAGTCCTGATTCCTACTTTAACAAAATTCGGAATATGGATTCCAAGAAAAGCTCTGATACATAACGATATAAACTTAAATTATGTTTATTTAGTAAAAGGCGGTTTAGCCAAACTTACCAGAGTAAATGTGGTTGGCGAATATGAGGGATATTGCCTGATTAATGGAGAAGGTATTGAAGCAGGAGCTCAAGTAGTCTTAATCACAAAACCTGAGATGATGCAATTGATATATGACGGTATGAAGATTAGAGTTCTAGAAACTCAGGAAGCGCCGGAATTTTTAGCTCACGACCATGTCACAGAAAATCTTTTCCAGGCGAAAGAGAATTCTAAGATTTCAAATAAAAATTCAGGAAAAAGCAGTTCTGTCTCAAGTGTGATTTCTAAACTCAAATCAGCGATTAAATAACTTTACAAACTTATTACTTGGCGCTGGAGACTAGGTTCTTTGCTCTGGTCTTTTAACTTTAAAAACTTACAAACTTTCTAACTTACTATGATTATCTACGAGCCGAATCAGAGACTGAAGATGGGGTTGATTAAAACCTGGTGTGTTTTATTCCGTAACATCATTGATTCCCGCGAATTAATCTGGCAGTTGTTTCGCAGGGATTTCTTTATGTCCTACAAGAAGTCGTTCCTTGGATTCAGCTGGATGATTATTACACCCATAATGGGGATCATTTCCTGGGTTCTGATGAATGCTACAGGGATTCTGACTCCCGGCAATGTAGGGATGCCTTATCCGGCTTATGTTTTATTGAGCAGTTCGATTTATGGTCTTTTTATGAGTTTTTACGGCGGAGCTTCAGGAACTTTATCCGCTGGGTCAGGGTTTATTTTTCAGGTAAAGTTTTCTCATGATGCTCTTCTGGCAAAACAGATTTTACTTCAATTAGCTAATTTTATAATCACCTTTGTTATTACTTTGATTGTTTTACTTATTTTCGGAGTCATCCCAAACTGGATGATAATTTTCTTTCCGATATTAATTATTCCAATGATGCTGCTTGGAACAGCTATAGGTTTGCTATCTTCAGTTATCAGCGTAGTTGCTTCAGACATCCAGAGGGGAATAGGGTTTGTAATGGGGCTTTTGATGTATGTCACACCTGTTATCTACTCATCTGATGTTAAGAACCCTGTATTACAGACTATCATCAAATGGAATCCTCTAACCTATCTTATCGGGGCTGTCAGAGATTCTATGATTTACGGCAGAATCGAACATATTGATAGATTTCTGATATCATCAGGCATCTCTCTTGTGCTGTTTCTTTTGGCATGGCGCTTATTCTATGTCACAGAAGAAAAAGTAATCGAAAAGATGATTTAGGGATGATGCTGGATGCTAGATTTTGGATTGTTAATGGTAATAAACATTCGTATAATTAGAGTAATTCGTGGTTAACTTTCGACTCTTAACAAAGATCGTAAAAACATCCCAATCTAACATCATGTGAACTTTTTATCCAAAATCCAACATTAAACATCCAACATCCAAAATCCAACATCTAAAATTAAGCATCTAGCATTATGACAGTTCATTAGAGATAAAAGATTTTAAAAAATGGATAAAAAGAAAATATTCCATATACTACTTTAAGAAAGACTGACAACCATACCCATTTATATCATGTTATCCAGAAAACAAATTATTAGCGCGGCTTCAAAAATTGCAAAAGAATTGAATCCAGAGAAGATCATTCTTTTTGGTAGCTATGCATATGGGACTCCGACCGAAGACAGTGATCTAGATATTTGCGTCGTTGAGAAATCATATAGATCAAAAATGGATGAAAAACAAAGAATATGAAATATCATAAAGAACCTTTCTGTTGGTAAGGAT
>Ga0194039_1000023_pt1 | contig 95600 bp, 97 predicted proteins | sample JunL228m_MetaG_FD_148679 | JGI IMG/M metagenome (GOLD analysis project Ga0194039, IMG submission 148679) | Anoxic zone freshwater microbial communities from boreal shield lake in IISD Experimental Lakes Area, Ontario, Canada - Jun2016-L227-8m | ecosystem: Environmental > Aquatic > Freshwater >...
GCATGGACAACCTGCTGGCTTTTCTGTGTGGTGAAGAAACCTGCACCGAGCACGACGTAACTGAACACTGCGGCGACGACGACGAATGCAATCAGGACGATTGCCGCCTCGAGGCCGGTGAACCCGTCTTCATTTCTGTTTTTCATTGACATTTACTACACCTCGCAGACGCTGGATCCCTCCAGAACATACTGCAAATGTATGATTGTTCCAGTTCTATATAATTATATCGCTCGTTTTAACACTAATGCCTGAATATTATAATGGATTCAGTGAAGGAAGGGAATCCTCCTTTATCGCGGTCACGAACTTTCAATAACAACGGTGTTATGTAGGGCCCTTATTGCACGTGGGTCCTTGGTTTCTTCCAACGCCTGGACCGCACGGAGCCGGACACCGCTATCGCTGTCTTTTAATGCTTCTATAAGAGGATCAATTGTTGCATCGCCGCCATATTTTGCAAGTGCTCCCACCGCCCTCATCCTGACACTCCGGTCTTCATCCCTTAACGCTTCGGTCAGGGGGACAACCATACGTCCATCACCAATACGCCCCAGGGATTTTACTGCCTCCCTTCTGACAAACCGGTTCTCATCCTTTAAGGCGTCAATAATATCTAAAATTACCCGTTTATCCCCGATTATCCGCAGTGAGACAAGGGCCCCCATCCGGACATGCCAGTCCGGGTCTTTTAAGGATTTGATTAATGGAGCCAATGCCTTGTCTTTCATTTCGGCAAGACCTTCTGCAGCACCCTCACGTCCAGACCGGTCATCATCCTTGAGGGCATTGAGTAATGCCGGGATGGCACGGTCATCACCCAGCCGGCCAAGAGACTTCGCCGCCTCACGACGGACATAATGGTTCGGGTCCTCCAGTGCTGATATAAGTGGTGTCACCGCCCGCGGGTCCTTTAGTTCCCCGAGGGCCCGTGCGGCTTCCTCCCTGGTGTCGTCATCAGTGCTTTGCAGGGCCCGCGTGACCTCATCAAAATCACCCAAAACCTTGATGTTTGCTTTTGTTTTTCCATCATCCGGGCCCCCGGTTACGGTATCCATCATACCCGACCGTTCGAAGAAATCCCTTAATGCGGCATCAACCATGTTCCGGTCTTTGGCATACAGGGCAACCGCGACAAATATCATAATATCAAGGCCGGCATTCAGGAGCGAAAGCACAGGATTCAAGGTAATTCCCGTATTGTACAGGATGGCTGTCAGAATGATTATTGCCGTAATGATAAGGACCGTGATCTGCAGGCCGCGTTTCGGGTACCAGAGTGCCACAAGGATAACGGGAATAATATACAGGTGCGGTAACAGACCATAGATTTGGGAAGAGAAAACCTGGTCCCTGACCTGGATCGTAAACAGGGTTACGAAAAGGGCAAATATTGCAAAGGCACTAATCACCATTATTTTTAAGGATTCGCCATTTTGGATCTCCTGAATATGTTTATCAAGCCTTTTCATTTTCAAAATCCGCCCGTAGACTTAATAGATCCTTATGGTTCCTTGTAACAAATTAAACCGATTGGTGCAGTTCCTGATCCTTCAGTTCCTGGTAATAAGGATCATGAAAACAGAAATGATTCACATCTGTGACACGAGCATACAAAATGAAAATGTCCCTTTTGGGTATTCAATTTTCATCCTGTATGCTTGTGGCCCTTTGGCATCAGGTCTGTTTTCATATTAAACCATGTACCATTCAGGGGTATCCGAATATCCCCGTTATTGATGACGGGAGTACAGCTGAATAGGAAAACAAATCTAAAAGCCTGATGCGGGTCTATATACCAAAGACAAATTCTGTCGCAACACTTTCAATTTCCTCCCCTCGTGTTTCAGCATCGCGGAGGTGCTCCGGTGGTTCCCAGCGGTACCATTCCTGCATCCTCATCATCATCAGCCACCGGTTGGTAATCTCCTGGCCGAATTCATACATCCGGTAATAATAATTTTCATCAAGATTACCGGAAAAATCAAACATCAATACCATTTTGATGATATTTGTCATCGCGTCCCCAACGATTTTTGTATGGTACCAGTATGACTGGCTCCACCGGTGCGACATCATCTCTTTTACATCAAGATTCTTGAATTTCTGTAATTCAGGAATATTTATCAGCGGATTTAATTTCAGCTCAGCGGTAACATCTGCAAGGTACATATCCCTTGCATAGTACATCGCATTGTGCAGGACAAAGTACCGGCGCGGGAGCATATCTTTAAAAGATACCAGTTCGTGCATATCCTTCATGCTCTCTTTTACCAGGAAGTATGTCTGGGCATTCTGTAATACCTCGCACCGTTTCGCGATGAACACGTTGGATAAAATCTCCCATGGAACATCTGATATCGATTCGTGAAAGAGCATATAGAGGTAGTACATCAGTTTTTTCTTCTGCCAGACCCCGAGATTTCTCGTTTTTTCATCCTTTAGTGTATCAAGATAGATCTGGGTCATTCCAAGCCCGGCAGTACCGGCATCATACGAAAGGACTCGGTAAGTTCCTCTCCGTTTGGCAATTCCTCTGAGTAGCAACCGGATACTGTTCTGGGCAATAACAAAATCCTTTAATAAACCGAGTTGTGCGCTTGAAAAAACGATGACATTTTTATTGGTGTTAAATGAATAGGTATCAAGTAAAATTCCGTGGGCAGGGGCTTCTGTTTCCCTGTGTACCATTATCTCGGTATCGAGGATTTCCTCTATATGGCGTATCAGTTTATCCAGGGCTGGGGAACTATTGTGTGAAGCGGTCATTTCATTTCACGAATGAGCAAGCAGATCTCAGGGAACAGGTACACATGTTGCATGAAAATATTGTTATTGATATCCAGTCAATAGGCAATTCCTCGTTGAACTTGTGATTTCATCGGTTAATACAATTTCTTATTCATTGCAGACAGGTGGGAGACATCCAGATGTGGAGGTTCCTGGTAATTTATCAGTCTCTTTAACCCCATGGCTTTCGCACATAAAAGATCAGATTGGACCAGAAAGGAATGAAGGGTTCATTTGGGGGAAGTTACGGCACCGGGACCATCAGTATGATACCTTTATATTTCCACTTGCTGATACAAGACCAGATTTATATGGATATTCTGAATTTAAGGACATGGATTTTTTTTTATCTGATTTGTTTTGTTGCGTTACTCTGGGCGGTCTTCCTGCTCACGCAGGGGATGATGCTCTGGGTTGGTCTCGCACTGGTCCTTATCGTTGTCGGGTTTAACTTCATCCTTGTCGCCGCAGAAATGAGGGCACATAAAAAACAGGAACAAATGATGAAGAATATTACTGCAGTAAAACCAGATAGTATACCCGGGGATAAGAATAACGGGAAGTAACATGACAGATAACCAGATCGAATTCAGGGGAAAAACGCCTGACGACGAGTTCTGGAAACGGTATTCCGGGGTCCGGACAATGCTGGTCCACATGAAGGTTCGTGCCGACCTTATCAGGGGGATACGTGAGGAGATCGTAATCCCCGAACATGCCAGGGACCTTGCAATGAAAGCGTTGTCCACAGAACTGCAGGAAAATAAACAAGTATTCTTTGATTATCTCCTGAATTTTATCAGCGTCAGCATGCAGGTCCTGCACCGTGCTGACATCGAGATGGAATTTACCATGTTCGAAGGAGGCAGGATCGAAATTGATAGTAACAGGCTCATTGTTGATCGGGAAATCCTGGATATTCCGATCGAGATTGGTACTAGGTTCACTAGCCTTATCCTTGATACAAAAGGACCTAAAAAACTCGATGCAATCCTTTTGTTTTTCCGGGAGGAAGAGGCGCGTTATGATAAACTTTTCGGCGGTATAATAGACCGATGTTCTTTGCAGATAATGGACGAACTCTATCCGAAACGGTGTGCCCATGTCAGGTTGACATTACCCGCCCAGTCACTTATCGAATACCGGGTTACAATATAATTATTACGGTAAAAGAAGGGGAGATTACTGCCTTAAAAATATTTTCAGGAGAGGGCGGTATGCCTTGAAGAGATGTTCCATTTCCTTTCCCAGGTATTCTGAAAGCCCCATAACATAATAACCTCCGGTAACAAGACCACTATGGAATTCCTTGCATAGATCGTTTTTTTGCTGTTCATTAAAATAGATTGTTACATTCCTGCAGGAGATGAGATCGAGATATTTTGCAATCGGTTCGCCCCGCATCAGGTCATGGTATTGAAACCTCACTTTCTCCCGGATATGGGGTTTGATTTCATATTTTCCATCCGGCCTCAGGGTAAAATGTTTCCTGATCTGCAACTCACTCATATTGTCAAGTGCAGGTCTTTCATATACCCCTTCTTTGGCCCGTTTTAATATTTCATAGTCGATATCAGTCGCATAAATCAATGCGTCCATGGTCGGATTGGTCAGACCTATTTCATACAGAACAATAGCATAGCTGTACGGTTCCTCTCCGGATGAACACCCCGCACTCCACATGCGAAACCGTTGCTTTTTCTTGAGAATTTCAGGAATCAGTTCCCGTTTCACCGTTTCAAATACTTCCTTGTCACGGAAAAATTTCGTTACATTAATCGTAAGCGCATTCCGAAGTTTCTCCTGTTCCACCGGGGTTGCGAGCAGGTACTTATTGTATGCCAGGTATTCTTTGATGCTCACGGCATTCATTCGGGAGGCAAGACGACGCTTGATATAATCTTCCTTATAATTTCCACATCGTATGTGAAGGAGTCGTTCTATTGTTGCAGTAAGGGTATGAAAATCATCCATTTCTCTATCCTCAGCTCATAGTGCAGGGCAGATGAAGTTCCGAAAGGATCCTCTCAATATCCAGGTACAGCATTAACCGTGAATTTTTTCCTGCCTCTTCCAGTCGTTCCTTGTCACCCGAAGTAGTTTTTATAATTCCTTTCACATATCCTCCCGAATCGGTGGCAAGGATACCACTGAATGGTTCAATATCTTCAACGGGTATCGACAGGACACTATGAACTTCTCTCACAATAATCCCGATATTTGAACCCCCGGTAAGATCAGGGACAAGGACAATTATCTTCTCATTAGTTTTATCGGATTGCCTTTTAATGCTGAGCAATTCGCTGATGGATACTATCATCGTCACTTCTCCCCTGAGATTGATCACGCCGACAATACAATTCTGGCTTCCCGGGAGGCGGGTAATGGGGAGCATCTCGACAATCTCACGGACAAGGCTGATATCCATTCCGTAGAGTCCGCTCCCGATTTCAAACTCAACAATATCTTTTATCTCCGCCATAGCACACAGTCCCGGGGATTGTCTTACACCTGGATTTCAAACCTGCTTTGATAAATGCCTTGTTTGAATTTTTTTATTACATTCTGCTTTTTCTTCAATCCAGCTGAAAATCAAATATTCATGGATCATTTATCAAATTTACATCAGAATTCATCTGTTATAGACTTATTGATTTTTAAATTACGTCTAAGGTTTTTTAGGATGTGCAAAATTGACCAGTTGAAAAATAATGTTCCAGACATCCCTTACATTAATTGTTCCGGCTTAAACCAAATACTGACATCGAGGAGATTACTTCAGAATTCCTGTCAGAAATCAAAAATTCCGGGTCCAGGCGTTAATGAAAATCAGCTACCTGGTACGGAGACATTGTCCAGATCATGAACTCCTAGAATAAAGAAGATTTTTACTACAATCATCCCGGGATTTTGAAATATTTTTTATGAATCGGGATAAAAACAGGTTGAATTTCTTCACAGGAGCCCCACCTTGACGCGCTATACAAATTCAGGGTAAAAAAAAGGCCCATTGATTTGTTAAATATAATTTGTTCTCATACCCTGCAATAATTTGGAAGGCCAAAAAACTCGTTTTTAAAAGAAAAACGGTTATAACCGGGGTTACCTATCTTCAACATACTTTCTGATGGGAGAGATCCTCTATAACCTTGAGCATATCGAGCCAGATAACCAGATCTTTTTCATCGGTTTCTGATTTTTTATCCAATCCCCTGGTTCCGATTTTAATGATACCTTTGATATGCATCGAAGATTGAGAAGACAACCCGTCACCAAGGTGCTCGACATCACGTTCATTTATCTGGATGACACTTTGGACATCGTCCACGATCACCCCGATATTCTCTCCCCCTGTTGCCTCTGCAGATAATACAATAATTTTGTTCCCTGAATCTTCATCCTGGGCTGGAAGGCCGAGAATTGTGGTGATATTAATAATATTGGTTATTTCTCCCCGTAGATTCATAATGCCACGCAGGTAGTCGGGAGAGCAGGGGATCGGGGTGATCGGCATCATCTCGACAATCTCGCGTGCGAGATTGATATCCAGGGCGTATTTTTCTCCGCACAGTTCAAATTCCACGACATCAAATGTCATGCTTTTTTCTGCATCTTTCTTCTCATGTTGCGGGATATCGTCGTTTGAAGGGGGAACTATGGAAAGTACGGGCTCGATCGCAGGAACAACTACATCAGGGATGGCAATTGTTTCAGACAGTTGGGGGGAGACATCCTTCTTTTTAGATTCTTCTTCGAGGAGTAACTTCAATTCCTGGATTTCACTCTTCATCTGCTCCTCTTCCTGCAAACTGGAAGTCTTATCATAAAAGACTACCATTATCCCGGATAGTGAACCGGAACCCGTGATCATGGGGATGCCATACTGTTCGAATGCATGAGCCCCGGAAGGGAATTCTATAATCAGGTCGCTGACATTGTGACGTTTGAATTTCAGCACATCTGATACCCCGTTCCCCCGCGTGGTGACAATTTTAAAGTCCTGGTAGTTCATATCCTTCAATTCTTCAGGACTGATCCCGCTTACCCGGCAGAACGCCTCATTTACATCTTCTATCTGCTGCGCAGGGTTGAGGATAAGGAGTGGCATAGGGTTTTTAATAAAGACGCTTTCTTTTAAGACAGATAATGCTGATAATTGAGATTCATTTTCATTGCTGGCCTCCTCCACCATGCGAAGACGAAGAATTTCTGTGTTTTCCTCTTCCAGTTTCCTGTTAATGTCATTGACTGCCTTCACAAGGGGTTTCCAGGACTCAGCAACGTTTGCTTCATCAATCTGGCCGGAATAGTCCCCTTTCAGTCCTTTCCAGAGTTGTTCTTCTATATCGGAACGTATTACATTTTCTCCCGGTGCCGGGAGAACAGGGCCGGACACTGTCCTGCAGGGTACTCCGAGGAGGAGTGCTTTCCTCCCAGCCTTGACATTCAGTTCAGAACCAGAACCTTCAACTGCGTTGTCTGCAACCATTCTGAAATCCCCTCCCAAAAATTACTGTTACCATTTTTGTATTACCTCTGCTATCCCGGAATATGCCTTTCCTGCCGGACTTTCAGGGGCAAAATGCGAGATTGGCAAACCTGCCTTCTGGGCCTCGTATATCTCCCTGCTGTAGGGAACAGGATATACGAGGTTGAAATATTTCCGTACTTCCCCCTCAAATTCCCTTATCATCTCTTCGTCTTTTACACGATCTGATGACTCGCCTCGTGAAAAAAGTGAAAAAAAAGCCCGTATCCCTCTTTTTTCTGGCCCATTGCAGTCCCAACGGGTCAGAATTGCAAGATCGGGTGTGATTCGGCTTCCAACAATTTCTTTAATGTCTGAAAAAATTGTCATGAGGGTGTGCAAACCCTGTAATGCAAACACACCCCTGTCAAAGGTAACTATCGTGTGGTCTGATGCGACCAGTCCGTTTATGACAAACTGTCCCATGCTGGGCGGCGTGTCTATCAGGATATAGTCGTACCTGTTTTTGACCGGGAGTAGAATTTCGGCAAGCAGTTTTGCCCGCCCTTCGATTGAATAGAGGAACGGCTCGGCACCGACCAGCTCAAGACTGGAAGGGGCTATATCAATTCCGGATTTAGTTTTCTGGATGATATCCGCAATTGATAGTGGTAAATAACCCGGGCATTTCCCCATAAAAAGATCATACATGCTGGTCTTCAATGAATCCGGGTTTATTCCAAGACCTGAAGTTGCATTAGCTTGTGGATCTACATCAACCACCAGCACATTTTTACCAGATTTTACGAGAAATCCTGCGATATTCAGGCAGGATGTCGTCTTCCCTGTACCTCCCTTGTGATGGGCAAATGCGATGATAGTTATCCGTTCCACCTCAACGTGAATATTCATCTGTCATCTGATTTGAATATATCAGATTTGAAATTTCACAAGTCCATTGCTGATAGAAAGGGCTGAGGTATGAATATCATATCAATACGTGACGAATACCAGATTACGTAGCTGGCAACCTTATTTTAGATACCATTTTTATAAATATCCAATTGTTATCTGCGAATATTGCAAGGAAATCTTTTTTTATTGCCTCTTCGCTGTTTCGAGCGGGAAATAATCTGAATAAAAAAAAGCAAAGAAATCAAAAGGCAAGAAAATACAGGTTTGGTATATATACCTGTGAATAGTGGAAATAATGATATTGAACAATCCCTTAAACACCCAATGAACCGCTGACGGGGGACCCTTCAGGGAGTCGGAACTCTCCTGCCGGGGTTTGTGGCGGAGCACCAATCAATTCGATTCTTTTCCATCTCATAATCTCCCATACGTTTGAGCAGAGACCCTATTTTATAATATAATTATGATTTTTCAGGCATTCGGGGGATAATTTTATCTGATTGTTCGTTCATGACACTGTATAAGGAAGATCAAATGGATGATATTGTAATTTACCTGATCAGCGCCGTGATTATGGTTATTATCGGAGTTATTGTAGGATACCAGGTAACCGTGCGTTATTACACAAGGCGGTTCTTCGTCGTAGCCAAGCAGTGTGAAAAAGTGCAGACAATTGCACCACTTATCGCCGAACTTGAGAGGGAATCATGATAGTTATGAAATATTTGTTGAGAGGTGTTCAACGTGGTTGATCTTCTGGGGGAGCTTGTTATCTGTATTGTCACATTGTGCTTTGGACTTCTCATCAGTTTCCAGATTGCCCATATTTACCACGTGCGACATATTACAAGGATTGCCAAGCGGTGCATAGACTCCGGGACAATTGCACCGGTCCTCGTCGAACTTGAAAAAGCGCACCGGATGGGCTATGTAAAAGATGTAGATCTTGATGAACCACTAAAATAATAAAAGACCCATGATGTATGGGAAAATATTATCTACAGCTATCCAGCTGTTCTTTCTGTTTTTGCATCAGTTGCTTGATTTTATCCCGGATATTGTCAGGCATCCCGCATAGCACCGGGCTGCTGAATACCTCGCCCTCGTCTTTTTCAATTTTTTCCACATCGAGGGCATCTGCCAGAACAGGGTCCAGTCGTTTTGCATTCTCCCATGCTTTCCTTGCTTCATCATCATTTTTAAGTCCCCCACTCAGGTTGATTCCCTTAAAAGCCCACAGGTTCGCATTTGATGGGTTCAGTTGCAGTGCTTTTTCATAGTACTGGTCAGCTTCCTCGTACCTGCTCTCATATGCGAGGAGATCTGCCTTAAGCGCCATTTCATCTGACTGATTCAGGAGGTCCTCTTTTTTGTTCCAGGATTTTTTCACTCCTTCGGAAATAATATTCAGCTCCTGATAATCGTTTTTGCAACAAGACTATTAATAATGTTCGGGATAGGGAAATTTCTGTCTTGATAAAAAAATGCCCGATACCATTGTGTCCGGCATCAACGCAGGAATAGTATTCTGCAGCACCCGGAAGCCGTGAGTTTAACAATACAACAGGAAAGAAAGAAGAGAGCACAAATCTCCCGATGTGAATTCATGCGTTATTCAGAGGAATATTTTTTTACTCTCCCGGGAAAAGTACTCTCTATGAGTGAGACCGGATCAGTTTGCCGTTATTTCTGTCTTGAGTGCGCGTATATTTATGACCCTGCAAAAGGTGATCCAAAGGGAAATATCCCTCCGGGAACCCCATTCGAAAAAGTTCCCGACACATGGCGATGTCCTGAGTGCAAAATATTAAAAGTTAAAAAAGGTGTATTCAAACGATTGGAAAGTTGACAACTATTTAATTGGGTAATAACCTCATTTTTATCAGGATCAGTTTATAATTGAGTTTCCGGTTCAGGAATTTTTTTTCCTGCGGGTAGGCTGGCGGGAAAAGATAATTTAAGGCAGTTGATTCTAAAGGAATATATAGGAGCCAGAATAAGTTGGAATCAATGAGCCAGACCATCAGATATTGTATCCTGATACTCTTCATCATGGCAATTATATTCTCCGCGGGTTGCATAGTCCCGACAAAGGATAAACCAGCACCAGCAGGTACCCAGTCAGAAGGCACAAATTATTTAGTTCCCGGAACAGGAAGTGCTCCGGCGCAACAATCCCAGGATGGCAATCAAAATCAGGCAGCCCCCGGCCAGAGTCCTACCCATACACCGATCCCGGATGACACACGCTACCTTACCCAGGTCCCAACATATCCGGTAACTTCTGACAACGGCCCTGTCTACAGGAACCTGTCAATATATGCGGATCCGACCCAGATCATACGGAATTACCAGGATATCTACAATAATGAACTTTCATTAAAAGATTATACCGTCGCTTATGCCTACGATCTTAAAAATCCACCATTAATAATAGATTTTAACGTAAAGCCCAAGATGGATGATCTGACAATATGGTCTGAAAGCAGGAGTGGAAGTTTATCGGGTGCAACAACCGGGTCGGGTGGGGGGTTTGTGGACCCGAAACGGGCGGATGTATATACACAGGTAACCCAATTAAGTCCTGATGCATGGTTTGAAATTAAAGTCCTGGATAAAACTACAGGAAATGTTGTCCTTGATGAGGGATTTGGAAGAACCTTCGGTGGTGAATTGAAAAAGACAGTCAGCGTACGTAGTTTCGGGAACTACCAGATTGAAATGTCGGGAAATAAAGTGAATGTATCTGTCAGGATGTATATTATCAACGGTACCGCCTGAATATCAACCAACAGTTTTCTTTTTCATTTCCTATCATTTCCCTGTTCAAAAGAAGAGTCAGTGATAAAATACCAGCAGCATTCCGGATTAGTGAATTATATCAAATGGAATTTAATGCTCAAACGTTTCCCACTTTTTTTGTCTCCCATTTTATAGGAAATTTCCGGAGGTTTTTTTATAATTTATTTAGTGTCGAGAGGTCCTCAACCTTATTTATATTCATAAAAGTGCGGAGATTAGGGTCATCCTTTCTGAATTCATCAACATTAATATAATACGTGTAAAGGCTGCGGATCATTGTACGAAGAGACAAAGATTCGTGGGATGTAAGATATTGTAATAAGGCATCTCTTTTATAAACAGCATGAAGGGGCTCAAATTTTTCATCATTCCAGGCGGGTATGATTGCATCGTATCCATTAATCCGTGAAAAGAGCTGATTTACAATTTCCCTGCAAACAAACGGCATATCGCACCCGGATATGAAAACATTCTCCCCTTTTGCAGCAAGGACACCGGCATGGATACCCCCGATTGGACCAATACCTGTCCTGATATCGGTAACGCAAAAAATATTCTCATAGTCTTTAAAACGGATACATTGCTCAGGATTTCTTGCAACAAGTATCACCTCGTCAACTACCGGTACAAGAGAATCGAGTAATCTCGACAGAAATGTCTTCCCTTCATGGAGAAAAAAATATTTCTCCCGCCCTTCTGCTCTTTTTGCTTCGCCTCCCACGAGAATTATTGCAGTCCTCATCAAAATTTTCCTGTCTTACAAGATCAGATTATCATTACGCTGTTTCAGATTCATGTTTATTTTATTATTACAATGTAAACCATTTCAGTGACGGAATGCAGAAAAGACTGCAATTTACTTCATCAGGGTTATTGTACTAGTTTGGTTAAGAGGGTTTAATAGTTTTTTTTCTCCGGATCAACAAAAATTCTGAAAAAAATTTATCCAACTTCACCGCGTCACCTTGTGCTCCCTCACTTTATTCTATCCTTGGTCTTTCTTTCCATCAGTATCAATGCTTCTTTGATTTCAGGAGAGGGCGTAAACCCTCCGACATCATGTTTCCCAACAATTCGGTGGCACGGGATTACCAGGGGTGTCGGGTTCCTTCGCATCGCCTGGCCCACTACCCTGGGAGATGTGGTAACCATCGCGGCAATTTCACCATATGTCCGGGTTTCTCCATACGGTACCTTCCTGGCCTCCTGGTAAATTTTCCCATATATTGTCGGATAGGTGATGGCTACGCTTTCCTGTGACTGAAAACTTTCTTCTTTCCCTGCACAATAGCGGATAAAGCATGGGGGTACCGTACCAGGTAAAGGGGATTTTGAAAACAATACCTGGAAAATCATAGAACCCGACCACCTTACATGCACAAACCAGAGGCCAAATCTGCATGAACCACTCATCACCTCCATTTCGACATCATCTCCCGAAATTCGTGAAAATCGCACACTACTATCTCACCCCTGATCCACGCAGGGAGTCCACGGACTACCTTTGGCTCAAGGAACCGTTTCTCACCGAATACTAATACACCCCGGTCTTCCGGGGTCCGTATAACCCTGCCAAGAGCCTGCTGTGCGCGGTTGATCGCCGGGAGTGTATAACAGATAAATTCACCTTCTTCACCGAATTTATGGCGGAAGTAATCAATAACCATCCTCCTCGGCCGGTTAAAGGGGGCAAGCGGTAATCCAATCACAAGGGCTCCCGAAAGCATATCCCCCCGGTAATCAAGCCCCTCGCTCCATTTACCACCGCAGACAGCAAAAATAACCCCTGATTTATTCAATGAAGGAAGCGCCATAAACTCATGTAATGCAATATTTGCATCTTTTGCATCTTTCGGTTCAATAAAGACCTTTTTTTTCGAGATCCCGGATACCACCCTGGCCGCGTACTGGTCAAGGATCTGGTAGGAAGGGAAGTATACTGCAAGATTCCCGGGAAGCGTTGTGAAAAACCTTATATAATCAACGATATTCTGGGTATTTCCTTTATTTTGCCGCTGTGAAAAAGACGTGGTGATATCACGTGCACATATAATCCTCCGGTTCTGTTTCGGGAAAGAATTCGGGAGGGAACAAAGGGTTACATCCATATCTCCGAAATAGTATTTCCTGTAACTGGTAACCGGAGAAAGGGTCCCCGATATCATAGTACAACTATAATGCGACCCACCAAGTTCGCGCATTTTTGGCCCTGGATCGATATTCCGGACTTCAAGGAAGATTGAATCTTCATCTTTTTTATAAACGGTAAGATATGAGGTATCAGACGCTGACTGTTCGAGGCGGAACATGAAGGCGGTGAGGCGTTCAATGGCTGTTTCCTTAAATTCGCCTGCACGGATATTGCTCTCCCTGATGCGTTCGCTGATGGTCATCAGTTCTTCGACAATTTCTGAAAGAGACCGGTATAATGAACCTTTAAGGATAATCCGTTCGAATATCCCGGGGTCAAACCAATCTTCAGTTTCGAGGGAACTCTTCAGCCCCTGCATGTAGTCCTTGATCCTTGGTAATAGGTGGTGAACTGCCTCAACACCTTTGATTGTCCTTTTCAGGTGCAGGAGCTCGTGGGCAGCCTGCTCAAGGGACTGTTCTTCCAGCCGGACGGACTGTACATCCTGTAATACGTCACCGCAGTTATGCGCCTCGTCAATGAGAAGGAGTACATCTGATGGTTCAACTCCTATCGACTGGTAGAGCTGTTCCCGGACCATATCATCAAACAGGTGATAATAATTGAGGACAATAACGTCCGCTTTCTGCGCAGCATAGAGCATCGTCTCGTACGGGCATATGTCACCACATAGCTCAGTTAATTGCTGGGGCTGGACACCCGGGAGCAGAACCCTGTCTGCTTTCAACTTCAGGGGCGGTGAGGGGGCCATCTTCAGTGCACCCCCTTCTGCCTTCATGTAAATCCTGCTGTTGATAAAATACGGGCAGATCATGGGATGTTCACGGTCGATACGCGCAACCTGTTTTTTTATAACCGGGTCTGATGCCGGGACCAGTGACCCCTGTTCTGCACGTTCGCGCATCAGTGAGGTAGTGAGACCTTTTACCCCTTCGCATCTCCGGTAGACATCCCCTTCCCCGCCAAGGGGGCACAGGTTAGATTTACCAACCAGAAATGAAAACTTTAGAGAGGGTTTCTTTTTTTTAATAAGCGATAATTCACGAATAAAGGTAGTCAGCTGGCTGATGGTCCTGACAGCGATGATCACCTTGCGGCTCCCCCGCTCTGACAGTAATGCCGCAACAGCGCTCGATTTGCCACTGCCGGTCGGGGCATCAATCATGACAATACCCCCCTGTTTTGCACTGAGCGCAACCACTTCAAGCATCTGGCGTTGATTCGGCCGGTAGTTGTCGTAGGGAAACCATTCGTCGAGGTGATCCATTAACATATAATAGGTTTCACAATGCTTTAGAATAGCAGGAGAGATCTTTTCAGATGGCAGTACACCCGATCGAATACCGCTATGGAACAAAAGAAATGCGCCACACCTGGGGCGAAGAGAACAGGTTCAACTGCATAATCGCTGCCGAAATTGCCCTGGCACGCGCAGAGGCAGCTCATGACATGATCCCGTCAATGGCAGCAGATGAGATTGAACGATGCGCAAAAAATGCCAAACTTTCACGGGCAAAAGAGATAGAGGAAGAGATCAGCCATGACATGATGGCGATTGTAAAATCGATCTCGGAAGAGTGCGGGGGTTCTGCCAGGTGGGTACATTATGGTGCTACCTCGAATGATATGCTTGATACCGCAACCGGACTTCAGTTACAGCAATCGCTGGACCTGGTAGATATAAAGTTAAAAAAACTTCTCAACGTCCTTCTTACCCGCAGCAGCGAGACAATTAACCTTGTATGTGCAGGCAGGACACATGGCCAGATTGGGGTGCCTACCACGTACGGTTTAAGGTTTGCGATCTGGGCAAGTGAAATCGGAAGACATATTGAGAGACTGAATGAGATAAGGCCCCGGGTAGCGGTTGGCCAGATGACCGGGGCAGTCGGGACGCAGGCATCGCTTGGAAACAAGGGGATCGAAGTACAGGAAACGATGATGTCAATTCTTGGCCTTTCACATGTTGACGTTTCCAACCAGGTTATTTCCCGTGACCGTTATGCAGAGTATTTTATGTTCCTCGCGAATGTAGCGACCACGCTTGATAAAATCGGAATCGAAATTCGGTCCCTCCAGCGGACAGAGATCGGCGAGGTCGAGGAAGCGTTCGGAAAACACCAGGTCGGTTCAAGCACGATGCCGCATAAAAGAAACCCGATAAAAAGTGAACAGGTATGCGGGCTTGCACGTGTGATCAGGGCGGCAGTTGAACCTGCACTTCTCAATAATACCCTCTGGGACGAACGTGACCTGACAAATTCATCCTGTGAACGGATAATATTCCCGGAGGCCACGATATTAACCGACCATATTCTCCTGGTAATGATCCGTGTGCTCGAAGGATTAGTTATCAGGGAAGATCGTATCCGGGATAATTTAAATTTCCTCCACGGGATCAACATGGCGGAATCTGTCATGATAGAACTGACAAAAAGAGGCATGGACCGCCAGGACGCGCATGAGATCGTCAGGATTACCAGCATGGAGGCGTTGGCAGGGAAACGCGCACTTGCGGACATACTGGGTAACCACTCAAAAGTGATCGATCTGTTAACTCCGGGGGAAATAGGTGAACTATTAAACCCGGACAATTATATCGGAACCGCAGTCCGGCAGGTTGAACTTGTAATCAAAAAACTTCGTCCCATAACGAAGTGAGTCAAAAATGATTCGAATTAAGACCAAATAATTTTTCCTGTGGTACAATTAAAAAGTCAGAGAAATATTGAGAATCTATTCTTCGGCTTCTTGTCCGGATTTTTCTGGTCTTTTAAAGGATTCAACAAGTATAATCTCCTGGATATCGGGAATGAATTCAAAAGATTCATGAATAACCCTGCTCCTCCACATTACCCAGCGGCGGTCATAGTTGATACCCGGAGGAAGATTGATTGTGAGGTTCCCGTCGAGGAAAGAGATCTCCATGTCGCGGCCTGCGTAAAGGTGAATCAACCCCTTTACCTTTTCTATGAGGTCGTCAACCTTCGAATCGATCCTTACATGATAACTGAGGGTTTTTCCTGAGAGCGGGTGATTAAAATCAACAATTACCCGCCCACCGATGACATCGATGACAACCCCTTCTCCAAGTTCCTCGACTTTAACCGTCATCCCCTTGACAGGCTTCTCCCTGAACTTGTTTTTCGGGAACGATTCGACATGTTTCGGGTCGTGGAGGCCGAACCCCTTCTCGGGAGAGATCTCAAGATCTCCTTCGAAACCTTCATCTTTTTCGATAAGTGCTTCATCCAGACCGAGAATTACATGGTGACTCCCAGCCCGTATGACGATCGGGCCGTATAATGCCTGGGGGTTATGAATACCGGCGGTCTTAGCCTCCTCTTCGTCAGTGGTGTCAAAAATCTTTCCATTCACGCCACCGGTATAGCTCAGTTTAACAAAATCTCCTTCCTGTATTGCCATCTTTATCACTTGCTATATAACGTCGAGGCGATGATAGATAAACCTGTGTCACTTGTATGCTTGAAATAGAACTAAAAGTCAAGGTACCCGATCTTACGCCAGTCCGTGAACGCCTGTTGGCAATTGGCGCCCATATGACTGAAAAAACCGGTGAGCATGATATTTACTATAATGCCCCTCACCGGGATTTTGCCATCACGGACGAGGCCCTCAGGGTCAGGTACAGCAGCGGCAGGACCATTATCACCTATAAGGGCGCCAAACGTAGGGACCTGGCGTTCAAAGCCCGTGAAGAACTGAATGTTATCGTGGAAGAGGGGCTGGAATTCGAACAGATACTCGAACGTATCGGTTTTCGTAGAACTGCCGTCGTCGACAAAGTCCGTGAGTATTATTCGTTCGAACAAGCTTCAATTGCGCTTGATGAAGTAGGCGGTCTTGGATCTTTCGTGGAGATTGAAGTAATCAGGTCGGAGTCCGATGTAGCGGATACCAGTATTATTAACAATATTGCAGAAAAGATCGGTGTCCGGGGAGAACAGATTCTCGCCTCGTACCTTGAGCTTATCCTCGCTAAACAGTGAGAAGCTCGATCTTTATGTCTTTTGCTTCATTACCGAAATGAATCATCGCACAGTTTCCTGTTGATGCCATACCAGGGTTTACCACTTTAGTACCCTCGACGTCTACAATGCCACGCTGCTCATGAATATGAGCACAACAGACAAGGTCGAAGGATTTCATGTGGCGCTGGATACTGGCGCTGCCTACATGTTCCCCGTTAATTACATCAAGACTACCATAAGGTGGTGCATGGGTTAACAGGACATTATGAACAGTCCGTTCCATTTTCGGCATGATTTCTTTCAAGATATCGTCAATCTGTTTGTCCGTCATTTCGAACGGAGTATTGAACGGGGTCGGATTTGATCCACCTATCCCTGCGATTGAGATCTTCCCGAGGTTGATCTGAGACGCATGAAGGCAGACACTGTCAGAGTGTTCAAGGACATCTAATATCTCTTTTGGGTCACAATTGCCCGGTACCACAAAACAGGGTACATCTATCCGGGACATCAGGGGTTCAACGGAATCTGCGGGTCCCATATCGGTGAGGTCGCCGGCAATAAAAACTGCATCGGCCCCGAGATCCAAAAATGAATCAATTTTACCAAATTGACCATGCAGATCTGCTAACAAGAGCACATCCATCATGTAATATCATTCGAAGGGGTTTGTAAAAAACCTTATCTCATGATCACACCAGGAACCTGTCACTTTTCCCCGGAGTGCAAGGTTCCCGAGGACCTGCTGTACCTCATTTATAATGAGAGCGGGTAATGTGCCGAAAAGCGCTGTGCCGGGTAACGGGAGAAACTGGTGGGCATGGATATGCCCGTATTTCGAAATCCACCTGATAAGGTCAAGGGTTTTCAGCTGGTCTTCTTCGTTTTCAAAGGGAAGGCCAAGGATGAAATCTACAACAGGAGTTATGCCATTTTCATGACATAATTCTACAGCCGAGACCACATCGGCCACCGAATGGCCCCGGTGAAGCAGTGAAAGGATTCGGTCGCTACCAGACTGCGCGCCAAAATGCAGTTTCGTGTTCCTGCAATAATCTCCGACAATATCCAGTGCCTCGCGGCAGATAAACTCAGGGCGGACTTCACTGGGAAATGTACCAAAATAAATATTAGATGTAATTTTAGAGAGCAATTTACGGATCTTTTCAAACCTCGGTGACCTTCCATCGGAACCATATGCAAATGCATTAGGTGTAACAAATCGTGCGTCCCTGACACGGTTAGCATATGAGACAATTGAATCAATACTCCGGTGCCTCATTGATCCACCAAAGAGCGAGGGGGTCTGGCAATACCCACAATGGAACGGACATCCCCGCGAACATTCAATATAGCCTTTCACATCACTGAAGGGTGGATATGCATCAAGGAAGACGCTCGAGTCTGGAGGACAGAAGGCTTCCGATGTTGCAACGCCAGAGGGAAGTTCCGTTTTTTCTGACCCCATAATATGGTGAAGTAATGCAGGCAGAGTATGTTCGCCTTCACCAACGACAACATAATCTGCATATGACGCTACCTCACGGTAACACGCGGAAGCATAGGGACCGCCTGCAATTGTAATACATTCCGCCTCCCTTATCTCGCGTTCATATTTTCTGGCGGTCACAGAATTGAGACTATAACAGGTAATATCCGCTGATGGGGCCTGTACAGGATCGAGAAGGATCCCATGGATGCCACATGCTGCCCTGAGTGCCGCATAGGAATTGCCGGCAGCAGTTATAGTCCTCCAGCAGGTTTTCATCAGCCTTTTTCCATTCACCCGGGGTAGTAATCAAATCATCCTTCTGAAAAAAATGAACTGTTCCAAAAAGCACTGGACCGCTCTTGAAAACCTCCATGAATTACCCCCTTCCCATCCACGGTTCACCTTGTTATCATATTTGATGATGCCGTTGGTCAGCTACCCGGAACCCCGGGACATTCGCTACTGGTAAACTAAAGGAAATACGTATTCAAAAAATTATTTTTTTTCACCTTTTTTTCCATCCGGCAACGGTGTAATTAAAGGGGTCTTATCCCCGTGTCCGGTACGGGACCTGCTGGTCAATGATCTTGTAGGTCTTTCCGTCCTTCATGGTTACCGATACTTCAACACGGTCGGTTCCTTTGGTCCCCTGCAGGGTAACGGTTGCACCTTTTTCCGGTTGCAACTGCCGTGTTTCAGAAGTCCCATCACTCCGGGTCATTACCACGTTGCAGGAACTGACCATGACCTGGCCATTTCCACCTCCAAATACTACATCGACCGTCTGGTAGACCGAGTCCTTCTGCATGACCTGGACCTCGACAGCAGTGGTTACAGGGAGGGTGACGACCGGGCCGGGTGTCGATGTCGCTGCCGGGCTCTGCCCTTGTCCCGGTGAAGAAACAGGTAGTGAGGTACAACCTGCTACAAGGATCACCATGAGAGCCAGGAAACTAATAATTACCAACAATTTCATAAAAATGGATTCTGCCGGGTACTACTTCATTCTTTTGAAGTTATTCTGGGGAATTCTCCTCGTAGATGAGCTCTCCCGTATCCCCGTTTACCGTTACCTGGGTTCCGGATTTCAGGTGCGTAACAGGGACCCCTATCCGATCGATCATCGGGATACCGCCCATAATTGCTCCGACTGCAATAATCGGTTCAGCTTCGGTATTCACTATGGCCGCAGGGGCATGCCCGTTTTTTGAGAGGGCATAAATTACATAGGATCCCACCGTTGAGCCTTTTCCATGATCAAACGCAATTACCCTGCCTGAAAGACTCTGACCCTCTAGGGGATGCCCTTTCTCTACAACCTCGCCTGTATCAGGATTTACACCTGAAAGGAACGAGATCGGCTCAGGACTTACCAGAAGTTCTCCTGATGCACACCCTTTTGCAATGCCCCTGCCTCGAAATATCACAATCGCACCTGATATATGTATGAAAATTGGAATATATTAGTAACATGGAAGAGACCGTCATTAATAACCCCTTGCAGGAAGGGGAGCTGAAATTAAAACTCAGGCTCCAGGAGGTAGAAGCACATATTCTGGAAGTCAAAATAAAAAATGACGAGCTTTTACGGGATAATACCCAGCTAAAACGCGAGAATGCCCAGCTCAAGCGTATGCCGCTGTTCATCGCCGTTGTAGTTGACATACTTGAAAATGGAGAGATCTATTTACGGCAGCAGGGTAACAACCAGGAATACCTGACACATGTAAGTGCAGAAATGGGGAAAGAATTAAAGCCCGGGGCAAAAGTCGCGGTTAACAATGCACTCTCCATTGTAAAAATTGTGGGCAATGTTTTTGATTCACGCGTCCGCGTTATGGAGCTTGAAGAGTCCCCTAGTGTTACATTCAGCCAGATAGGTGGACTTTTAAAGGAGATCGAAGAGGTACGGGAATCAGTAGAGTACCCGCTCACGAGGCCGGAAATCTTCGAGCGGATTGGTGTGGAACCGCCCAAGGGTATTCTTCTTTACGGACCTCCTGGAACGGGTAAAACGCTGATTGCGAAGGCTGTTGCCCACCAGGCCAAGGCTACCTTTATCAGGATGTCAGGGAGCGAACTGGTCCATAAATACATCGGAGAGGGCGCCCAGCTGGTGCGTGAGTTATTCATGCTCGCCCGTGAGCGGGCACCATCAATTGTATTTATCGACGAAATTGATGCAGTCGGTAGTACGAGGACAAATGACGGGACCTCCGGTAGTGCTGAAGTGCAGAGAACACTGATGCAGCTCCTCGCAGAGATGGACGGTTTTAATAACAGGGGGGATGTGAGGATAATGGCTGCAACAAACAGGGTTGATATGCTTGACCCGGCACTTCTGAGACCGGGAAGGTTCGACCGTGTCATTGAGATCCCACTACCAGACCGTGATTCCAGGCTTGAGATCCTGAAAATCCACTCATCAAAACTCCGTCTCGAGGGCGTCTCCCTCGAGGAGATCGCGGATCTCACGGAGAACACGACCGGTGCAGAAGTCCAGGCAATATGCAGGGAAGCAGGGATGATTGCAGTCAGGAAAGAAGCAGATGTAATAAGTGCAGAAGATTTCCTTGCCGCGGTACGGAAAGTTAAGAGCGAGATTGCATTCGATAACCGCATGTATACCTGAATATTTCACATAAATAATTACCTTTTAGTATTCCCAGAAGGTAATAAACGGAAATTTTCATGATCTATCGAATAGTTTATGGACTATCCCTAATTGATAAGTATTCCAGCTGTCGGCACAGCGCAGTATTTTATTATTGAAAAATGGATTATTCTCTTGGAATAGCTCGAATGAACATATTTTTTCTCCAGCGTGAAGGTATCGACCTCCATCACACACTCTATGCCTCCGAGACCTCCAGGGAGGCATTACGGTTTTATCACCCGAAAGAAAGGCCGGGAGGGGTGATCATCCCAATCGAATCACTTGTAAGCGGCTTATCCATTGCAGGAGAACTGCGCTGGTATATACGCCGCTACATGCAGGACGTCCTGTTCGAGTTCCCTGGCAGAAATTACTGCACACTCGCCTTTGCAAGGCAGGTCTATTATGACCGGGAGATCAAACCTGAAGAGGACTGGCCTTTCCGCCGCCTCTATGTGATCCATAACGGACACCTTGTCTCTGCTGAGCCAATCCCACAAGGAATGACCGGAGGAGATAAGCCAGCATTTTCTCCCGGATTGACACGTTTTGTAGTATGGAGCACAGAACAGGAATATCTAGAACCCCGCAAATCTGCACTTCACATTGAAGAAAATGAGGAAGAGGGACCTGGATGTTGAGACCGGGGACTAGTACCAGTATACGTTCAATAATCACACTGAACTAAAGGTATTGTAATACCACCAGGAAACGCAATAAAGGACGGCGATGATAAGATGCTTACTTTTGTCGGGCTTGGGCTCTATGATCTTGAAGACGTATCAGCGAAGGGTTTAAAGGCTATAAGAAATGCAGATCAGGTCTATCTTGAAGCATATACCTCGCTTCTCACCGGGACCTCACGGGAAGCGATGGTGAACTACTATGGTACAGAACTGAAGGTCCTGAAAAGGGACGACGTGGAACAACACCCTGAGATATTCCTCACTCACGCGCTGACAAAAAATGTGGTCTTCCTTACCGGAGGAGATCCGATGGTCTCCACTACCCACATCGATCTACGAATCAGGGCTGCGCACATGGGGATCAGGACAGAGATAATCCATGGATCATCAATTGTATCTGCGGTCTGTGGTCTTTCCGGGTTGCAGAATTACCGGTTTGGAAAGTCCTGCTCACTTCCATTTCCCCACGGTAAATGGTGCCCGACAACACCTGCTGATGTGATCAGGAAAAACCAGGAGGATAACCTGCACACCATTGTCTACCTGGATATCCAGGAGAAGCGGTATATGACAATCCACGAGGCAGTAAACCTCCTCGAACCAATGGTTTTTGAAGCAGGGTTTCAAATTCCCTGCTATATCGGGATAGCACGGGCTGGTTCACCCGAACCAATGGTACTGGCAGGAGGGGCTGCTACAATGAAAGAGGCCAATTTTGGCGGCCCGCTTCATATAATGTTGATTCCTGCAGGACTCCATGATATGGAGCGGGAATACCTGGAGGTGTTTGCGGGTTATGGAAATCAGAACGTTTCATAAGGATTTAACCTGGAATTTAGAGCATTCTGATATTCTGGCGCCCCAAAAAAGCCTGCTTGCTCGTGCCGGCAGTGAGATTCTCGGCATGGCTCAATGCTACCAAAAAGACGGCAACAGTTTTTCGGCCAGGGATGACCCGGTTAATGCACTTGCAAGTTTTGCATATGCTGCAGGCTGGCTGGATACCGGTCGCTATATAGGTATCATTACATCCGGGCAACCTCTTTGCAGAAACCTGTTGTCAGACGGTACTTCAATCCCGGTCAATTGTAACCACCAGCTTGTTGAAAAGGCCTGCCGGTACCAGCGGCTTCTCAATAGTGCTACAAGATCCTCAAAACCCGGTTCCGAGACAGGTATCTGCTGGTATGAAGGTGGTGAACGGGTAATTGCTGTTGCAACAACCTATTTGGCGGGGGGGGGAATGTTTTTGCGGATAGAACGGTATGAGGATGCACTCGCTTGTTTCAGTTATGGTCATGGATGGCTCGATGCAGCACTCAGAGCAGGGGTTCTCAGGATTGTTGGGAACCGGGACCTTTTTGCGGTCTGATGATATAAGACTGCATATGACGCGAACTCTTTATCATCATTCAGACAGATGGATCCTCACATGGATCTGATTCCCTGTAGTGTCAGGGGGGTTTTTGTCGCTGTATCACAAGGCGGTACTTCACCTGCTGTTATTCTTGATGTAACGAGTGACACCTGCGTCCCGATATATATCGGACTTTGGGAAGCAATTTCCATACATACTGCATTACAGAACGAAATTGCCCCACGACCCCTGACACATGACCTTTTTCTTGACTTCTTCAACCGTTACCAGGTCTCACTGAGGGCACTTCATATCGATTCTCTCGAAGATGGGGTATACTATGCAAACCTCATGCTCTACCGGGACAACCAGGTAGAAATGATAGACTGCCGCCCGAGCGATGGGATTGCCATTGCATTACGATGTAAATCAGATATATTCCTTGAACGTGCGGTAGCCTGGGCCTCAGGCCTGCACATCTCTGACCTCCCGCCATTTATAGGGTTACAGGCGTACCTCTATGGATAAAAATAAGGGGAAAACATTATAGGAACGGGCAGAATAACCAGCCCGATATCCTTGGCTATTGAAAAATACATTAAAAAAATACCTTGTTTTTTAAAACCGGGTTATAACAATAAGGACTCAAAAAATTATGTAAAAAGTTATATCCAGCAAAGAATTCTTATTTCCTGCGTTTTTTCAACTCTTTCATAAGGTCGGACAGGTCTATTCCCGCAAGGCGGAGTGCTATCAGAAGGTGGAACTGAAGGTCTGCAGCCTCTTCAACCGTGCGTGCAGGGAATCCATTTTTCACAGCAATAATGAACTCTGTTGTCTCCTCCCCAACCTTTTCAAGGACTTTATCAATCCCTTTCGGGTCGGTCACAAGACTGGTCACATACGACCCGGGTTTTGGGTTGACGATCCTGTCATCGATTACCCTGAACAGTTCTTCGAGGACGTCTGTATCACTCATTCGATCCCACCTTCAACAAGGACTTCGCATAAATCAGAACCAAAAAATCGTTTCAGTAGTACCCGGCCTTTCTCTATATTACATCCCCCTTTGCCAATAGCGATACCAAGGTCATTTTTTTTCTTAAGAAACACATCTACCTGTAGATCGCCGTCCTTCTTCTGGATGTGATCTATTTCAGCTGGCCGGAACACATTCGCCACGAATTCATCCATTGAATCAGCATACTCAACCATCTCAACCCGTTTTCCAAGCACACTCTGCATTCTTCGGATATTTTCCCCCTTTTTTCCAATGGCAAGACCCATGTCCCCGATTTTTACAACATATATAACACGGCAGAAACGCTCGTCTATCACACAATCAAGTGCTGTTGACTTCGTGAGGATCCGTAATTCCTCGATATATCTCCTCTCTTTGAACCCAATATTTCTTTCCATTATTTTAAATCCGACATAAGTTACGGCCTCAAGCATTAAAATTGTTATTAACGGTACAATCCAACAAATTTAACCGGATTTTATTGGATTAAATAAAAAAACTGATGTACCCGTTGGACTGGGGAACGGGTATTAACGTAAAAGATAGCTTACCATGACAGAATGCAGACACCTTCACATCACCTGGTGTGATCGGCATAGACAAGACTGATGATGCACCACCTTCCATCTTCAATGACCTTAACTATCATAGACTACAGGCGTCAGACTGCTACCGATAACGCCTCTTTTTCACCGGTAATGTTTACACCGATCGCTCTCGCAGCAGTATTGACATCAGCCCTCGTCGGCTGAACCGCCTTTGCCGGGGCAACACTACGATGGGACTGTGCAGTTTCGGCAGCAAGTATAAAAGAGCTGTAATTGACCTGGTTTGCACCATAAGCAACCGAGATATCTATTACATCCCCCGCCCGACTGATATCGTTTAACGTGATAACGAAGGTATTGGTAACCAGGTACATCCTGACTTTCCTGGAAAACAGTTTGTTGCTATTGTCTTCATAGATTGGTAAATAGTATACCCGGTCGTGTTACTCTGATCTTTTAGTACTCCGGCATTCACCAGAGAATTCAATATATCAGTCATTATTTTCACATTTTCACTCGGGGTTACCTTGACATCAGCACGTTGTGTCTGGACTGAATAGTAAGACTTCCGCAACGTCGGGTGTAACCAGGAGTTCTGCTGTTGCACTGCTTTGTAATTGCATTATTTTCCAATGAATTGCCTGTTGCGGCGGTAACAGTCCCTAGGGTGAGGACTATCAGGAACATGCATACCATACCTCGTAGCATCAATTGCTTTCGCATATAAATCGTCGACTTTGTGTCTTTTCCGGATATAATAGACCTTCTGCTGTTTGCAAAATCTGTAGGTGTAATGTTACCTGTGAACCATATCCTATCAGGATTTTTTTGTACCTCGTTTCCTATCCCTGCCTGAAATGACCAAAATAGCATTACCTTACATTTGATTACCATAATAATCCGTCGTCAATATCACTGGAGGTAGTATAACCTGAAGGTAACGGCTTTTATTAACAGAAGTCAACCCAAAGTGGAATATAATAAAAAATCAAATAGAAAAGGTGATCGAGCATGGGTGCAACGATAGTTGAAAAGATATTTTCGATGAAATGCAAAAAGGATGTCTGTGCAGGTGAGGTAGTGATGGCGCCTGTTGATAACGCCATGATCCACGATATCACCGGACCACTTGCAATCCGAAAATTTTACGAAATGGGGGGGAAACATGTCCATGACCCCGAACGGATCACCATGCTCTTTGACCACCAGATCCCTGCTGACTCGATAGAGGCTGCCGAAAATCATGTATATATGAGAAATTTTGCTAAAGAGCAGGGAATTTTCAATTATGACCTCCGGGAGGGTGTCTGCCACCAGGTGACCATGGAGATGGGTAAAGCAGCTCCGGGTGAAATCGTCGTGGGTGCTGATTCCCACACCTGCATGTATGGCGCCGCAGGAGCATTTGCTACAGGTATCGGCTCCACGGACATGGGATTTGCCCTGAAATTCGGGGCATTATATTTCCGCATACCGGAAACTATCAGGGTAACTGCAAATGGAGCGTTCCAGAAAAGAGTGGGGCCTAAAGACCTGATCCTCTCAATAGCTGCAGATATAGGGGCAGACGGTGCGACGTACAAGGCGATTGAATTTATCGGAACTACCATGAAGGCCATGGACATGTCAGGGCGTATGACCTGCTGCAACATGGCAATCGAGATGGGAGCAAAGGCGGGGATAGTACCTCCGGATGCTATTACCTGGGACTATATTAGCAGGGTACGGAAAATTGTCCCTTTTTCACTGGAGAGCGACAATAACGCGTCCTTTACTGAGGACCGCACCTATGATGTGAAAAATCTCGCACCACAGGTCGCAGAACCACATAATGTCGACCTCGGAGTCGATGTGACCAACGTTGCCGGGACGAAAGTGGACCAGGTATTTATCGGTTCATGTACGAACGGGCGGTTTGAAGACTTTGTTGAGGTTGCAGAAGTACTTGGGAACAGGAAATTCTCAGATAATGTCAGGGTCATCATTATACCTGCATCACGGCAGGAATATTTAAAGACGCTGCGTGCAGGACTGGTAGAACGCTTTGTTACCGCCGGGGCTCTTGTTGAAGCACCCTGTTGCGGACCATGTATGGGAGGCGCATTCGGGCTCCTGGCCCCCGGAGAGGTCTCTCTCTCCACGTCCAACCGCAATTTTAAGGGCAGGCAGGGTAGTACCGGTGCATCGGTCTACCTTTGTTCACCTGCCACGGCAGCAGCGAGTGGTATCTATGGTGAAATAACCGATCCAAGGGAGGTGGAATAATGAGAGTATGGAAGTTTGGAGATAATATCGACACAGATGCAATAATACCAGGAAGGTTCCTTACCATTTACGACCCCCATGAGCTTGCAAAACATGCATTTGAAGGCATACGGGATGAATTTACCAGTGAAGTGAAACCCGGAGACATTATTGTTGCAGGCAAGAATTTTGGATGCGGCTCATCCCGTGAGCATGCACCGATTGCATTGAAAGGTGCCGGAATCACCATGGTGATTGCCGAATCATTTGCTCGGATTTTTTACCGCAATGCGATAAATGTGGGCCTGCTTCCCGTAGTCTGCGATAAGGCCGATTCCATTATCGAAGGGAATAGTGTAATGGTTGATTTAACCGGGGGTTATCTTATCGTTGAAGGACAGAAATTCCCTATAGAGCCAATTCCGGAGTTCCTGATGAAAATAGTAACATCCGGGGGCCTCGTAGAATATGCCCGGGAATTCCAGGAGGTGCCGGTTTGTATCGCATCGCATCAATAGGCGGGGATGGTATCGGCCCGGAAATCATTCTTGAAGGAAAAAAAGTCCTGGATGCCGCCGGTGAGCGGTTTAACTTTGATATCCAGTGGACTGACTTTGATATCGGTGCAGAACGATACCTCAAAACCGGTACTCTCCTGACCGAGAAAGACTTAAAAGAATTATCAGCGTTTCCGGCAATTTATTTCGGGGCAATAGGAGATGAACGGGTAAAACCGGGTATCCTGGAGAAGGGAATCCTTTTATCCTTGCGCTTTTACTTTGATCAATATATTAATCTGAGACCAATCCGCCTGCTTGAAGGTGTGGCTACACCACTTGCAGGGAAGCGTCCTGAAGATATTGATTTTATCGTGGTGAGAGAAAACACCGAGGATTTCTACGTTGGCATTGGTTCCCGGTTCAAACAACAACAGAAAATTGAACTATTAATCAACCGCGAGCTCTATAACGTAAAATTTGATCTCGATGTGGAGAGCGATGCGGAAGAGATCGCCTACCAGATCGGGGTTATTACCAGGGAAGGAGCACGTCGTGTCATAGATTATTCATTTAACCTTGCAGAGAAACGAAAGAAGAAATTAACATCCGTAGACAAGGCAAACGTGCTTTCTGATATGTATGGCCTATGGCGGGACGTCTTCCTCGAAAGATCAGCCAGGCACCCCGGAATAACGACTGAGTTTAATTTTGTCGATGCCATCACGATGTGGTTCGTAAAGAACCCGGAGTGGTTCGATGTCGTGGTCACCCCGAACATGTTTGGCGATATTATCACCGATCTCGGTGCAATGATACAGGGAGGGCTTGGCCTTGCCCCGGGCGGGAACATCAATCCGGAAGGGACCTCGATGTTTGAACCCATCCATGGATCTGCTCCAAAGTACAAGGGTTTAGGGGTAGCGAACCCGATGGCCACCATCTGGGCGGGTTCCATGCTCCTTGACCATATCGGTGAGCATCAAGCTGCCGGTGCAATTGTCAACGCAATCGAGAAATGCATCCTGGCTGGAAATGTAACAAAAGATATGGGGGGCCAGTCAGGGACCACCGGGGTCGGGGATGCAATTGCAGAGATTATTGTAAAGACCTGATTTTCATCTCATTTTTTTATATTCAGACAATGGAATAGTTCCAGCTTATGTCACATGCACCGGGATTGTCTGCTGACCGTGTGCGATTTTTCTTCCCCTGATATCCCATGATGAGACGGGTTCCGGAATCTCTCCAACCGATGCATATACACCTCGCCGGGAAAGTGCTGAAACCAGAGAGTCAAGGGCAACGGTATATCTTCCCCCTTCAACAAGTTCAATATTCAATGCCTTTCCCGAGCGGGATATGTGGGCAAGTCCTGCAATGCCACCCAGGTACTGTTGCCAGTTCTGAAATACCCGCTCAACCCGTGCCGGGTGGTGACCATACAGGGCCTCCTTCAATTCATCGAGCCGGATCCCGTATTTTGTTCCGCGGATATTGAGCTCAGCGATCTGTTTTGGCGTTCCTTCGTCATCAAGTGCTGCATACCCGTTCTGCTGAAAGTATCCTGCTTTTGAAATCATGGTCATTTCATCTGCCAAAGATCCACTCTTATTATCGCGATATATAAATTCTCGATATGCGCAGGGTGAAAGTGATGGAAAATACACATGAAGCAGAAGAGGTAAATAAATCGTTATCGATGGCTATTTCACTGGGTTCCGTTGCTGGCGGTCCATACAGGCATTCAGAATGTCTTCCATGAACACCAGTTCACCTTCCGTACCGGCGAGTGGTTTTGATGAAAGCCGGAACTCCCCACGGATTGGAGGGGTGAGCCCGAAAAATGCGGCATTTCCTGCAACAGAACGTTCAAAGGTCGACCCGAGGACCAGATCGGGAGCATGCTCATGAATTGTTTCCTCAATTATTTCCAGAGAAGTTACCCTGATGGCGTTTGTACAGGCAGGCTGCGGTTCATTTCGTGACCCGCAAAACACAATATCCGCATCAAGGTACTGGTGTAACGTGGCAGCGGCAAATCCTGAGTATGAACAGGTGGAGAAAATGGCTACTGATGGAGGATCAAACCGTTTCAGGTACTTGTCAGCTGCTTTTGTAATCCGTTCTTCGACCATGAGTATCTCGGATTCAATTCCCACGATATCTGCATTACAAAACCTGTCTGCCAGGTTATTTACCGTTTTTCGTAGTGAAGGAAGGCCGAGGAGAGAGCCAAGTTGACACCCATAACCTGCAGGGAGGTCCGGATTTACCGTAACTGAATAGCCGGCTGCATTGTTAAGCGACTCGTATGAATCATGGCAGAAGACTGTGCCTACAGAAACTCCCACCATTTGAAGAAGCCGTTCTGCTTCGCGCTGGTTACCGCGGGCAAACGGGTCGATAAGATTTACCCCTTCAACATTCACCTGTTCTGTACCCTGTTGCATACAGACAGGCAGGTCTTTTACTGCATGAAGATAACCGGACTCAAAGTCACCAGTAAATCCGGGGCTGTCAACGAAGATTATGTCATATTCTAAAAGAATATCCCGGACATCTTCACCAAGAACAGATGGGACACACGAGTTGACCACCGCCACTTTTTTGTAAGTCAGGGAAAGGTCCTTCACAACTTCAACAAGCCGTTCACTCGTACCGAAAATCACTTCCTGTTCAACAAGGAAGGTGCTGTGGAGATCATGGTGCAATAAGGTGGCAGGGTAAAAATAACAACCACTTGAGCCGTGAATTACTACCGCGATGCCAGAAAACCCGGAAAGAGCCGCAACTGCCCCGGTCAGCGCACATGGCCATACAGGGTTTAAGCAACCAGGCAAGGTAGTGTCCTCCTCCAGAGGTGAAGCATCCTTTTCATTCCACTTGTCCCCACCGGGAATGGATAAGGCACCGGCAATAAGGTGCCATCAGGGGATTCCTCAAACCCGATAGCCATGGAGATCTCCTTAACCAGGGGATATTCCGGGTGCCCTGCCGGAATGGTAAATCTTACACGGGCACCACGGAGGTCTGAAAATCCATTAAGTATCTCCATCTGGTGTTCTTTTTCACTATCGATCGCTTCATCCGGCGAAGATCCAGACCGGGCAGCTATATTCCTGATAAAGGACAGGGTCCCGCGGATACCGAGCGGAAATGAGTTGAGGTACGGAGTACCGAATGTGGACAGCAGGTGATCACCGACTCCTGATAGTGCGGGTTCTCTTAAAATATTCACCGATGCAAGGGGGAGACGGTCAATATCGGAGCGTGTAATATCATGGGCAAAACGAAGATTGATGCTAAGATTAAGCAGGGAAACCAGGCGCTTGACTTCCAGGAAGTTTTGTTTCACCTCATACTCAAGGTTTTTTTCTCCTATCAGATTAACGGAGCCGGAAATTTCCAGGTCCCGTTCAGGAGGAATAATCATGGGAAGTGCAAGGTTTGAAACTGCAATCAGCGCCCGTGAAAAACCTTTTTCGAAATCGCCTCCCAAAAATCCCCCGGTAGGTACCATGCAGACCGGAACTCCCGCATTCTCCGTAACGGCCAGGACATCATCGCCAATCGTATCGGTGATACAGGTCGAAAGAACGAATATTATTCCTGGATCCCCGGATGCGACCTGCTGGATCACCTTCATAAGCGCTTCCTCACCTCCGAATATCACATCATGTTCGGAAAGCCCTGAAGACATGACTTTCGGGATTACCATGCAGTCGTTATCAAGGATTGTCGCATGGAGGAGCGAAAAGTTATGATGCGCACAACCAGGAGGGCCATGAATTATCGTCACCGAGTCCTTAATCCCGGTCGTGACCGAAAGCGCCCCGGTAAGGGTGCAGCCACCGGTCCTAGAGGTACTCAAAGGCAAGGGATTCAAGGTCATCGGTACTCATTGGTGTGGGAATTGTAAACTGTTCATTCGTCGCAACAATCCCTGCAAGAGACCGGTAAATCCCTGCCTGCGTGGATTCAGGGGCATATTCAATCACAGTTTTTTTATGAACCTCGGCCAGCTGGACAGTCCTGTCACGGGGGATAAACTGGATAAGCCGGCTGTTGATTTGCCTCGAAAATTCGACGACGAGCTGCTCTTCATTTTCCATATTTTTTGAATTGCAGATCACACCCGCAAGGCGGCACCGGTTCTTCGCCCTCAGGGAGAGGCGTTGAATCGCCTTGCAGATATTATTAGCCGCATATAATGACATGAGTTCCCCGGAGGTAACAAGGTAGACCTCCTGCGCATACCCTTCACGCATCGGCATGGCAAACCCCCCGCATACAACGTCTCCGAGGACATCATAGACAATGATATCGCCTTTCAACGCACCCAGGCGTTCAAGGATCTGGAAGGTGGCAATAATCCCCCGCCCGGCACACCCGACACCGGGTTCAGGCCCTCCTGCTTCGACGCACCGGACCCCGCGGTACCCGGTAAACATGATATCTTCCAGCCTGACATCGGCATCACCTTCTGTCCTGACATGGTCCATTACCGTAGGGATGAACCTGCCCTGCATCAGCATTCTCGTGCTGTCACGCTTGGGATCACACCCAATCTGGAGTATATCGAGGCCCTTCTCTGCCAGCGCTGCTGACAGGTTGGCCGATGTGGTGGACTTGCCGATCCCACCCTTCCCGTACAGGGCGATCTGCTTCATTGGGATAACAGGTTGGACGGTGAGGTTATTCAATTTTCTGATGTTAAAGTAAAAATAATTGATTTTCTATGAGCCCGCCATGGAATAATGTCGGTTAATAGTTCGATAATTAAAAAGTCCTGGGAGCAGCTAAAACGGTATCTTATTAAAACGGGCACCAAATAGGAATGGAAACATAATAAAATAAATAAACCAGGGGTACTGGCAACTGTTTTCTCACGCAATCATTGAGGTAACATACCTATTTCTTTGTGTTTCCGGGCAATATCGTCTGCGAGACGGTCGAGATCCCTGATACATGCTTCTCCTGGTAATCCCTGGACAAGCACCGGTTCGAGCAGTTCAGGCTTGATGTGAGTCATCATGGATTTAAGCACATCGACCGTCTTTCCCCCCCAGCCATACGAACCGATCACAGATGCAAATTTCACTTTGGGATGGAGCATGTTCGCAAGGTACGTTGCATAGACAATCTGCGGATGCGGACCAAACAGGACAGTAGGGGTGGCGATTACCACCGTCGCAGCATCAACCAGTGACATGGCAAGGTTCCCGGTATCAGTAACTGTCATATCAAAGGGTTTCACCGCAATGCCACGTTCAATTAATGCACCTGTCAGGTAGTCCACCATCTTCCGTGTACTGCCATGCATCGATACATAGGGGATTACCACTTCATTTTTCACCGAATCTGATATCCACTCATTATACGCATTGATGATGAAACCTGGGTTATTGTAAACCGGGCCATGACTCGGTGCGATAATATCAATAGCAACTGCTCCGATTTTTTCCATATGCCCCTTGATGCTAGCCCGGAAGGGCATCATAATCTCCGCATAATATCGTTTTGCGGCGATATAGATGATTTTTTCATCTTTCATGAACAGGTCAGTAGTTGCGTAGTGCGTTCCGAAAAGGTCGCATGAAAAAAGTACCCGGTCCTCCCTGAGATAGGTGAGCATCGTTTCAGGCCAGTGGACCCATGGCGTAATGATAAATTCAAGGGTCTTATTTCCAAGGGAGAGTGTTTCGCGGTCTTTTATTGTAATAAACCGCTCTTCTTCCAGATCGAGGTGACTGATAAGGAGATCCCTGCATTTCTCGTTTGTCACAACCTTTGATGATGGAAACAACTCGAGGATCATAGGAAGGGACCCCGCATGGTCCTGTTCAGCGTGATTTACAATTACATAGTCTATCGAATCAACACCAAGGCGGATTAGATCAGAAACCAGTTCCAGCTCTTTTAAAGGGTCAACCGTATCGATAAGTGCAGTCTTCTGGCTTCCTTTAACTATATAGGCATTATAACTTGTTCCATCAGGTAATGGGACAAGTGCATCAAAAAGCCGCCTGTCAAAATCGAGCGCGGCGATCGAGTAGCAGTCCGGAGTTACAGTTCTGATAACCATTATTGCACTTCCCGTTACATCATGGTAAACTTTTCTTTTGGTGATCGAAAGGCTGGGAAATGCCAGAGGTCCCGGGATGTGAATCAAATGCTGTGCCTGGACAGATTACTGCATCCAAAACTCCCTCTGCGGGACCATAAATCTGCCCGCATACCTGACAAACATACGTTCCCGTCATACGTGTAAAACCTCACCAAGAGTTCAACTGCATCATCGAATGATTATCCAACCATTCATCACGATTAGGATAACATGATTTCTAGATGCGTGCCATTTCACTTAGTTTCGAAAGAAAGGGCCAGGAATTAGTATTATATTATTTCATTTCATAAGGGAAGGGATTATTGAAAGCTGGTCAGGACTGCCTTCACCATCTCCATACTGTTTTTTCATGACAAAAATACACTGGATATTTCATTCCCGGGTACAACGACAAAGTATTTTTCAACGAGGGGTTACCATTAACCAGAACCAGGAGACTGTAGTACTGATGTGGATAGTTGGGCACCGCGGAGCCCGGGCAATAGCCCCGGAGAACACCCTGAAGGCAATCAGCGCCGGGATGGTATGTGCCGACTATGTTGAGGTAGATGTAAGGCTGAGCCGCGATGGTATCCCGGTTATTATTCATGACGCAAGACTTGACCGGACCACCAGCGGTACAGGACAGGTCAATGACCTGTCATTAAAAGAATTAAAAGAACTTGATGCAGGTAACGGGGAAAAGATCCCTACCCTTGAAGAAGTGATTACCGTGGTAATACAGGGAAACCGCGGGATTATTATAGAGATCAAAGAACCAGGCAGCGAGGAAATTATTTGTAGCGTCCTCGGAAATTTTATCGTAGCAAATGTTATGGCGGTCTCATTTCATAGCGGGAGCCTGTCAATAATGAAAACATGTCTTCCCGGTTTAAAAACCGGAATTATTGTGCCGAACAACCAGTGGAACCATCATGTTGAGGAGAGCGGGTTTTCGTTTGATTGTATCCTTCCCCGGCTGGATATCCTTACACCGGACCTTGTAAGGCATGCTCATGATTCAGGAAACCGGGTCCTACCCTGGACCCTCAACACCTGGGGTGAGCTAAAAATGGCTCTTATTATGGGAGTTGACGGATTCTTCACCGATGACCCCTGCAATGCATTGTACTTCATGCAAACTAACGGATTCCTGATTTCTAAGTAGAACCTGGGAGGAAAGAATTTGCAGGAATATCAAAACACCGAATCAATGAATGCCGCTTCCAGAGACCTTTAGAAAATATTGTTGTCTTATTCACAACAAATACTTTATTACCAATCCATGCGAAAAATTATCAGTAAATTGAAACAAGAACCTGGTTTCAGACTATCGGGAGTGCATTGAAAATCCTGGAAAAAAACATTCTGTGTTCCAGACTACTCGTAATTCCCTTCCATTCCTGATATATGACTCCATAATGGTATATGATGTATCCGGGTATCAACCAGATAAGAATTTGTTAACACCAACGGGATATTTTATTACAGAATACCCGGAGTTTAAAAAGACCCGAAAAAAGCATGAAAAGGACAGGATATTGTGAAACGTATATTTGAACGACTTGCCCGGGGAATTACCCATCACCCGATGCTGGTCGCAGGAATCGTTGTAGCGTTATTTATTGTCTGCCTTTACGGCATGACGACGATTTCCATGCAGAACGGGTGGGAAACATACATGGTGAAGGACTCACCGGAAGGAAGCCAGTATAATAAATACATCACCACCTTCCAGTCTGACCCGGTAGTCTTATTCATCGATACCGATACCCCAATAAGCCCTGATATGCTGAGGTTTATGGACGGGCTGGAAGGGTCGATCCGCAGCCAGCAGAACATTAAGAGCGTTAGCGGTATTGCAGACCTCCTGGAGCAGGCCAATAACGGGGCACTTCCCACCTCGATTGGCGAGATCCAGGATGCGGAAACCAGGGTACCGCCACAAGTCCTTTCGGTCTACACCCAGTCAAATCTCATTACTATCATCAGGGTGGATGTTAATGAAGGGCTTTCTGAAAAAGCCAAAACAAACCTACTTAACAATTTACAGAGCCTCGTTGATAATTCCAATCCGCCGCCTGGTGTAAAAATATCCTTGACAGGTAGTGCAGCATTCTCACAGCAGATGAAGAGCTCGATGGGATCCGCAAGCGGCGTACTTATTTTTGCCGCACTGATCCTGATGATCATAGTCATGGGGATACTGTTCTCATTCGTCAGTCACCGGTTCCTCCCCGTGCTGATGGTCGCAATTGGCCTCGTATCCGCGATGGGGCTGATGGGACTGGTCGGTATACAGTTGAACATGGCAGTGATAGGGGCATTCCCGGTCATGATAGGTCTGGGGATTGATTACGCCATACAGTTCCATGCCCGTTTTGACGAAGAGATCAGAAAGGGCTCAATGGAGCAGGCAGTATTCATGACCGTGACAAGGACAGGTCCTGCGGTCCTCTATGCAATGCTCGCTACCTGCATGGGTTTTGTGGCCATGTTTATCTCCCCGGTGCCGATGATCCAGGGTTTTGGCCTGGTCTCAATCATCGGGGTGGCCTGCTGTTACCTGGCCTCCCTCGTCGGCATCCCCACTGCAGCCATACTCCTGAAATACAAACCAAAAGTTAAGAAACAATCATCAAAAGGCGGCTTTTCGTACAGTGCACTGCTGACAAAAACGTCGATGAAAATTGCAAAAAACCCTGTCCCGATCCTCCTCGTGGCATGCGTCATCGCAGTCATAGGGTTCCAGATTGATTCCTATATTCCTATCCAGACCAATGAAAATGCCTTTGTGCCTTCCGATATGCCGGCAAAGGTCTTAAACGACAAGGTAACGAGGATGTACGGTGCGACGAGCACCGCACCAATTTACCTGAACGGGGACGGGGTAAGTTCCCTGTCCACCATTAAATGGATGAAACAGTTCCAGGAAGATGAACTGAACCGGCATAGTGAGTTTACCAGTGCCACCAGTATCGTCACCTACATCCTAGCTTACAATAATGGCCAGATGCCGGCAACGCAGAGTGAACTTGACGCGGTTATGTTAAATATCCCACCAGATATAAAAAAGACGTACCTTGTGGGTTCCACGGACGGAGTAATCCAGTTTGTTACGATAAAACTCCAGACAAACCAGCAATCCTCGTTAAAAGAACAAATGATCCAGGATATCGCATTTAATCCACCACCTTCCGGCATTAATGCAGTCCCTTCCGGTAGTTTTGACTTGTTCACCCGCCTGATTGGCTCATTGTCATCTTCTAAAGAGCAGATGACCGCACTCGGGTTCGTCCTGGTATTTGTGTTCCTGTTGCTCGTCTACCGGCGAGTACATGCAATTACACCGCTCGTACCGATTATCCTTGTCGTGGGTTGGAATGCGGCCGCGATGTACCTGCTCGGGATAGATTATACCCCGCTGACAGCCACGCTGGGGTCCATGACAATCGGAGTCGCAGCTGAATACACAATCCTTGTTATGGAGCGGTATGCCGAGGAGTTTGATAATCTCGGGGACCCTATGAGTGCCATTCATCACAGCGTTGAGAGGATCGGTACCGCAATTACAATCTCGGGACTGGCAACATTTTTCGGGTTTTCGGCCCTCTTATTTGCCAGTTTTCCGATTATCAGCAATTTCGGTATCACGACACTGATTGCGGTCGGTTTTTCACTGATAGGGGCCATCATCATCATGCCTGCGATCCTGTCCGTTATGGGTGGGTTTGAAAAGCCAAAGCCACATGAAGAAGGACAAGCATGCCTGCTCCCGGACGAACACAGGTAAGGACCAGGGATTTCATTTTTTTCTTGTCTGTGTTCCGTATTGTAACGGGTTCAAACGGAACCCACCCTGTTCGATGAAGAGACCACTATTTTATTGTGAATCCACTCCAACGTCTGGTACAAATGCCCGGGTTAGACCTTGCCCTTCTTGACGTAACATTCCCTGACGGAAGAAGAGCGGATATCGGATTTAAGGGAGGCAGAGTAGTTCATATTGGTGCAGCCGGGCAGGCTGATGAGATTGTAAAAGGACATGGCATGCTTCTCGTGCCAGCTGCGACGGACATGCACGTGCATATGCGGGGGGGAAGCCAGGTAGAAAAAGAAGACTGGCATAGCGGGACAATGAGTGCAATTGCAGGGGGTGTAACCCTGGTGGTCGACCAGCCAAATACGGTCCCTGCCCTCACCACTCACTCCCGCTTTACCCGTCGCGTTAAAGAAGCTGTATCGGATGCATGCTGCGGTTTTGCAATCAATGCGGGAGTGACACCCGGCTCTGACCTGCCTTCATTATGGAGCGCGGGGGCAATGGCATTCGGCGAGATATTTGCAGATGCTTCAAGTTACGGGGAAGCATTGTCATCTCATGACCTTTCAGAGGCCCTCACGGTAATCCACCATATGGGGTGCCTTGCAACGATTCATGCAGAAGAAGTCGGACCATCCACACCGAAAACAATGGCCGCCCACGATTCCAACCGCACCCCGGATGGCGAGGCAGATGCTGTAAGGAAGGTCTGCCAGCTGAATAGTTCCGGGTGTCAGCTCCATTTTTGTCACATGAGTACAGCCCGGGCAATAGCGGTTGTTATGGAGCAAAGGAAACTATTGGACAAAATGACCCGGGAATCTAATGAACATTCCAGGGTTTCCAGGACCTCGTTTGAAGTGACACCCCACCACCTCCTCCTTGCAAACGAGGACTTCCTTCCAAAAGATGCCTGTGCAAAAGTTAACCCGCCGATCAGGGATAACAAAAACCGGGAAGGGCTCTGGCATATGTGGGACCAGATTGACGTTATCGCATCAGACCACGCACCGCATACGATAGATGAAAAGGCAGTGGATTTCATAGATGCACCATCAGGAATACCAGGTGTGGAGACCATGGTCCCGCTGCTCCTCGCCGAAGTACGGCGGAGAAATCTCCCTGTTTCGTCACTGGTAGAAAAGGTATCCAGAAGACCCTGCGAAATCCTGGGGATACCTCCCGCGGGGTTTCAAACGGGAGAGCGTTCAGATTTTGCGCTCTACTCACAGGAAATTACCAGGATAGACCCCGGAGAACTACACAGCCGGGCCGGATGGACACCGTTCACGGGAATGCAAGCAATATTTCCGGAACTGGTGATAATGGAAGGGAAGATCGTCTACCACAACGGGGAATTTTTTAACGGGGGCTCGCGGTGGTACCCGGGGAGAGGGTACCACGCGGTGAAATGATACAAAGGCATTGGATAAATACCGGGACGACGAAAGGCTAATGGTGCCGATACAGCACTTCCATAGGTCCCCGGGTGATCGACTGGCAAGCGCCTGGAAATGAGCTTCGGGACAACCCGGTTTTGCGACAGGCACCGCCCGACAGGGTTAAAAGCGGGTGAAGAACGGCGACATGCCACTGGTGATCCCAACTTGTTAACGTCGGGCGACATTTCAATTATATTCTGGAAAAAACAAAACAAATTTACCGGACACATGTTTTTACCATGGATTCGTATTCTAACCTCTTGTTATTGAATAGGTTATAAGCTGCTACAGGAACCGGGCAGATTATGTAGGTACCAGGTGATAGTTAGTGGATGGTGAATATATCTGAGGCCCTGACTACCTCCACCAATGGGACGATTATTACCATCGAGGTCTCAACCGGGAGTAAATCTGGCACATTTCCATCCGGTTACAATCCCTGGAGAAAAGCGCTTGGTTGCCAGGTTTCAGCACAGCCAGTTGATGGTAAAGCAAATATTGCCATTATCGGGTTGATAGCCGGGGTGCTGGATGTTTCGCAAAGCGATGTGAGCATCGTATCTGGTTTAACATCCACCCGGAAAAAAGTCCTTGTACGGGGACTTTCCGCAGAGATGATAACTTCAAGGATTGAAACGAAAGTTCCGGGTTAATCAGAGGTAACCAGATTGTACCTGCAGGCATATGATTAACCAACTGGTCGCCCGGGTAGAAAACAAATAGTACCTGCAGATATTCAATGAATGGATGATAGAACCATGAAATTCAATACAAGGATTGCTGTACCGGTCCTTTTCCTCATCGCATTGCTCCTGTCTGCAGGGTGTACAAATCCTGCTCCGGTTAACCAGGTATCGCCGGTTCCAATTCCAACCACTTCAATTGCCACGCCAGCGATTACACCCCTGGTTTCCCAGATTACGGCTCAGGGAACCATTGCACCTGCAAGCCCGGTTCCGGAAGAGACACCCATCCAGGTGGAGGCATATGTACAGCGGCCTTTTGGATTCGTGAAATATCAATATAATCCCGCACATAAAGTACGACTTCTCGAATCCCATGTGGAAACCGATCCAACCGGGGCTAGAATGATCGTCGGCACGATAAAGAATATCGGTGCCGAGCGGATCGACCTGGTTACCGTGACCATCATGCTCTTCGATGCGGATGGTAACGCCATTGGGAGTGCCATCGCGGCAGTTAACTATCTTGAACCAAACAGGGTCTGGAAGTTCAGGACAACCCCGTTCACCATGAGTGATTTCAGGTCTCACCAGGTTGCGGAAATATTTACAGGATAGCTATGTTGCCTATCGGAACAGACACATCTTTTTTCCCTGGAGTCCGCTATAGGGTTTCTTTCACAATTATAGTCAGGATTCTTTGATGTGATACAATTTGCAATAGTTAAATGGGCAAAAATGGACAATCTTTGGAAAAATTGGATTATTGAAGCTAAAATTATAAAACAGTAGTAAATGCCATGTCTTTGACTATACGTCGACAATAATTACACAGTTAATCCATTCGCTATAAAAAAAACAGGTACAACACGTACTTGAAAAAAGGAAAACCTTTTACAATATCACACATTTTAAGAGATCCTGCATACCACTAGGAACTACCTATGATCACGCGAATGAATTATTGCATGACACATGGGGGGGCATTACCTTGTATTCATCTGATACTACCAAGTACCTTATTCACATCCACCTCACGGCAGAGGGGGTGGTCGAGAAACCTGATGTAGTCGGTGCCATTTTTGGCCAGACTGAAGGGTTACTCGGCGAGGAACTCGACCTGCGGGACTTACAGCGCACCGGGCGGGTTGGGAGAATAGACGTCCAGATAACCAGCAGGAAGGGGGAGACAAAGGGAGAGATCCTGATATCTTCTTCGCTGGACCGTGCGGAAACAGCGATCCTTGCCGCATCTCTCGAGACAATCGACCGTGTCGGGCCATGTGTAGCCCATGTGACGGTTGAAAGTATAGAGGATATCAGGGTTGTAAAACGAAAAATTATCGTGGAAAGAGCGAAGGAGTTGCTCACCGGTTATTTCAATGATGCATCGATCGACAGCTACGAACTGCTGGATGATGTCAGGGAGAGTATCCGTATTGAAAAAATCGGTGTAATCGGGGAGGATAAAGTTCCGGCAGGCCCAAACGTACAGGATAGCGATGCGATAATCGTCGTGGAAGGTCGCGCGGACGTCATTAACCTCTTAAAATTCGGCATAAAAAATGCAGTCGCTGTCGAAGGAACAAAAGTCACCGGGACCATTATCGAACTTACCGAAACAAAAACATCAACTGCGTTCCTTGACGGGGACCGCGGGGGAGAACTGATACTTCGGGAACTGTTACAGGTGGCTGACATTGATTATGTTGCACACTCACCCCGTGGAAAAAGTGTCGAGGATATGACCAGGAAAGAGGTCATCAAGGCACTCCGGAACAAGGTCCCGGTGGAATATGTGCGTGACCAGTTCTTTACCGGGGAAGAGGAGGAACGATCGGCGGACATGGCCCTGGAGAAACCGGAGAAACCACCTATGGAAAAATCACCCGGTGAACCGGCAGGAGCAACAGCCGGCATCCCCGATCGAAAAGTAAAACCTCGTCTAGCTGAAAAACCAGGGATAGCAAAGACGCTTACTGATCACATCCGGGCTGTGCGGGGCCACCATATTGCGCGGTTCCTTTCCAAAGACTATGATCTCCTCCGGGAACTAAAAACAGGGGAGGTTGAAACGGCTCTCGGTGAACTGAATGGTGATTTCCAGGGTGTTGTCCTGGATGGTGAGGTGAACCAGAAACTCCTTGACCACATGGTCGAGACCGGCGTGGAGTACGTCGCAGCACGCGAATTCAAGGGGATTATAAAGCGCCCAATCTCAATCAGGCTGATAAAAATCGCCTGAATATTTCCTTCCCCATACTTATTTAAGATAAAATTTACTATTTGATCTTGGGGATGATACGAACAATGCATAAAGAGGAATTAATTACCTTACACCAGATGCTATTCAATATAAAGGACTATTTTGAGAGCATTAACCCGGACCTTAAGTTCGCCCAGTACTACTCCCTGAAGATCCAGCCTAACCAGACACATAAGAGCAAGATGGAGCATAAGTATGCAATATTTGTCCTCGGTAACGAGCTTGCAAATGCCATGAAAGACGTGGAATTTTCAGCGTCAGGCAGGATTTCCGCGCGTATGAAGGAACTGGCAGAAAAAACATTGAAAGAAATGGAATATTCCCAGTAACCAATGGATAATCATCTCTTTTTGAATAATAACTGATTTTTCGGCTCTTCGTCAAATTGAGTGGGTAATTATGCGGGTGATATAAAAATGAATTGATGGGGCTCCGCCCCAAACCCCGATTAGGAGAGTTCCGCCGCCCCCGAAGGACGCCCCGGCGGCGGTTCAGTGCGTGTTGATGCAATTATTCATAGTATTTCCAATATTGAAGGCTATTTTTCAATTCTAATGCTTTATTGCCTTTAGATTTTATTTGTAGATATCTTATGTTCAGGTTATTTACCCACACGAAACAGCGAAGAGGCGATTTTTCTTTGTTATCAACAGGGCCAGAGCCAAAAAACTAATCTTTTGCGATTAACACCTGGACTGTCGTTGCTTCGCGATAAGGTATTCTGCAAGGAGTCTCGGTATAGGGGCGCTCATGCAGTGCCAGTTGGGAGTCCCGTTTACTTCAAGCACCGTATAACCATCATCATCTTTGAGAAGGTCAACACCCCCGTAATCGACCCCGACCGCCATGGCTGCTTCCCCGGCCATTGCATCCATCTCGGGGTCTATCTCGACCGGGATACCGATACCTCCCTGGTGAATATTATGCGCAAGGGAATCAGAACGACGTACAATTGCACCGACTGATCTCCCGTTAATAACAAAAATCCGGTAGTCCCGGTCATTTGGGACATATTCCTGGAGATAATAGGGGCCGGACCCAAGTTCTCCAGCTGTTTTGATCAGGCGGATACCATTTCCGTCATACCCGTACACGGGTTTGTATACCACCCTGCCATGCGTTTCAATAAAACGTCCAGCAATTTCCGCAGAAGCAGTGAAAAGGGTATCCGGCGTCCTTATGCGTTTTTTTATCAATTGTGCAGATGTTTTTACTTTACTCGCGCAGGTAAATATCGAATCAGGGGAGTTGACAACAAGATTATCAACAGAAAGGGCATTGATCACCTCGAACTGGTGGTCATCCTGGCGGAGCCCGCATACCCAGATCAGTTCACCAGAGCAGGGATCTGAAAGAGGGTCAATGGAATCAGGATTTATAAACGTATAGGCTGCGCCGGCTTTGGTGAGTTCTTCAGCAACCATTGAGGTAGAATTATCACCTGCGGTATCGGTTGGTTTTGGTATGATAGTGATCATGAGGCTCTCCTCTGCACAATATCCCTGATGACATAATTTGTTGCGGCTCACTATTAATCACGATTATGTTGTCCTAGATAAATCAATGGGAAACCCGGATCCGGAATATCGCACTATATTTTTCCGTCCCTTAATGCTTCAGAAATAAATACCAGAAATTTAGTTTCAGGTGAATGAGAGATGAGGATATCAGATTTTTCGAATAAAATTTCTGGATTTATAATTATTTAAATGTTCAATCGGCTGGATAAGGTTTGCAGAAACAGAAAAACTGAATATCATTCTGCTTACCAACAGGTCCGGCATGTTTATTTTTTGGCCCGGTTCTATAGGTAATCATGGAAATATCCGGGGTTCTAAAGAAAAGTTGCGCATATTGCAGGGGAGATGGGAAGATCGGTTGTATGACATGCCCTGCCTGCGAAGGCAAAGGGTTTATCATGGTTTCTCAACCCGCCACCCGTTGTGCGTGCTGTTATGGAACCGGAATAGCCGGATGTTGCAGGTGCACTACCTGCAGGGGTACAGGTTATGCGAACGTTATCATGCATATTGATAATGATCATTAAGCCCTGGAAATGTTAAGCCTGAGTCAAATCATCTTTTTTCCTGGATACTATGGCCTGCAATCTTCGATTATCAAAAATAATCCTCATTTGGAAACAGGGACGGGTATAATTCTCCATGTAGGTTGTTTTTCGATGAAATCTTCCTGTTACGTCACTCGATGCATTTTTAACACAGTATCCTTTTTTTCTTTACACCCGGATAATGCCTGATAGATACAATGTGGAAGACAGGTAAGCTATTTGATTATCCCGATCAATTTCTTGTCTGAATATCCCGTGAGGCCGGGCAGGAGACCTGATTACACCATGAAATATTATCCAAGACCCGACTCCGGACTTGATATCCACGAGGTAAATATCGCCGTAGAAGCAGCATTCCGGGAACATGGGGTGGGTAACGTCCAGATGCCACCTAAAGTCTATATTACATTTCCAAACGGCGATTTCAGGACAATGCCGGCGTATATACCCGCAGAGCAACTGGCTGGAATAAAATGTGTAAATGTCCACCCCGGAAACCCGGGTAAGGGTCTCCCTACGGTCATGGCGCTTACCACAATACTTGATATTGCGACAGGTCTTCCCATTGCTATACTGAATGCCACGGGGCTGACTGATTTGAGGACCGGGGCCGCAGGTGCTATCGCAACAAAATATCTTGCCGGGAAAAAATCGGTTACGGTTGGCCTGGTTGGCACCGGGCGCCAGGCAGCAGCCCAGCTCGAGGCGATATCCCGTGAAATTGAAGTGACCAGGGTCCGTGTATGGAGCAGGAAAGAAGTGTCATCTGATAATTTCTGCACAAGGTATTCCCGCTTTGACTGCAGGACCGGTACACTACCCTTTGTCTGCGATAGCGACGTGATTGTTACAACCACCCCTTCACAGACACCCGTTGTAATGGATGAATGGGTCCACGAGGGGACACATATCAATGCAATCGGGGCGGACGCTCCTGGGAAAGAAGAACTTGACCCCGCTATTCTCAAACGGGCAATGGTAATCGTCGATGACCCTGTTCAGGCGGTTCATTCGGGCGAGATCAATGTCCCGATCAGGCAGGGATGGTATTCCCCTGAAGAGATTTCAGGAACTCTTGGCGAAGTTGTTCTGGGCCGGAAGAAGAGAGTAAACAGCGGGCAGATTACAGTCTTTGACTCTACAGGCCTTGCTATCCAGGACCTTGCCATCGCTTCGATCGCCATGAAACATGGAGAATTCCTGGAACTGGAATTCCCGTAGGAAGAAAATATTGCATGCCAGATGTACAAAGAACCGGGCCAAAACACCTGACATTTCCCACCCGCCGGTTTTCTAAACGGGATTTGTGCAAGAAGGTACCCGAATGGGTGTTCCCATTTTTTAATTGTAGCAACAGTCTGCAGTTTGAAATATATTTTTTAAAAATAAAAAACATGATTTAGGGGAATATTCAGAATTGGCAGAGAATTTATTAAATAAATCCTTCAAGAGGGTTGTAATGAATTGGCAAAATTCATCATGTTATCAACAATGGATTTATCCAAATTTATGGATTATTGTAATCTGTATTGGTATCATTGCATTTTTCTTTAGTATCTGGCTGAGTAGTTTTAGCTAATGTTGGTCCCGTTCAGACTATTTTGGAAATATTTCCTTCTCATACGTATTCAAAACCGCAAAACCTTTTTCAAAATTATTCACAGTCAACTGTGTGTTTAAAAAAAACATTGGTATTTTCCGTATCTACAGGATTAGGGGATTGATTATTCTTCAGTTTTTTTCCATCGCTGCCAGACCTGTTCCCGGTATACAGGCCCTGAGTTATAGGTGCAGAACGGTATGAGTGTCCCGTCTGGGGTTGCATAGTGGATACAGCACCTCTGGACACGACAGATGTCGTAGTTATACCGGTCCATGAAATGCATGGTGCCTATGAAGAGTGCATTCCAGTGAAACTCCCTTAATGCATCAAAATTCTGCAACAAGAGGGCTTTCCCGATAAGTTTCCAGAAGTCTATTGCACTTCCCTGTTCGCTGTTCTTCACGGAATCATGGAGTCCCTTGATCCCCTCAAGCAGGGTCTTGTACTTATTAATGGACCCTCCTTTTTTCAGTTTTTCAGCCATCGTATCAACAGATTCAAAGAACTGGTCTACGTCAAGCATGCGGTTTATAGGGACCAGGCCTTCTTTTGTTACAAATACATAGGTGGCAGCCCCGCAGTGCTGGTGGGCGGTGAACTGTATCTGGGGTTTTCCCCCGTACGCTTCAAATAAGGCTGATATGGGTAACACACAGGGAATCGGGTAAAAGTCAGATTTCCTGATTACACCATCGGTCTGTTTCTCAACAGCTGCGGATATGTCCGGGACCGTAATCCTTTCCCTGATAACATCGTCCTGGCTGGCCGCACCGGTAAATGCAATCGGCTGGAAATTAACACCGCGGACAGCTGATATGTGGTCGGCTGCGTACCGGATGATGTCCCCTATCTGGTGGTCATTCCGTCCCCTGATTATTGTGGGGACGAGCACGATACCCAGGCCGATTTTCTGGCAGTTTGCAACAGCTTTTTCATCGATTGCAAGGTTCGGGTTGGTATCCCGGGTTACACCGTCAAAATGGAGATAAATGGTTGAGAGCCCTGCGTCTTTAAGTGCCTGGGCATAGGCAATATCTTTTGCAATTTTTATGCCGTTCGAAGCGAGCTGTACCTGTGGAAACCCGAGTTCTTTCGCCTTCCTGATAATCTCCGGCAGGTCTTCGCGCATGGTAGGCTCACCACCGGAGAACTGCACCGCCGGGGCTGGAACTGGTTTTTCATTCCTGAGGAGTTTGAGCATCTCAACAATCTGGTCAAAAGTGGGCTCATAAATATATCCACAGGCACGGGCATTTGCGAAACAGAAGTCACAGTTTAAATTGCAACGGTTTGTGAGGTCAATATTCGCAAGAAGAGTGGCAGATTTATGGTTGCTGCAAAGTCCACAATTGGTAGGGCAGGCCTCCTCCGAACCATCACGCTGCGGGTTATCGACTCCCGACCCGATATTCTCATAGTTATCGAACCTGCGGTACATATCCACGTCAGACCAGTAGAGATCACGGAATGATCCATGCTCCCGACATGAACGGCGTATCCATACCCCGCCTTCTTCCTCCACAATTTCCGCATCAATCACGGTATTGCAGACAGGGCACAGGCTCTTCGTCTTTTTGATCAGCATAATACTCAAACCAATGCATCCTTCCGAGGAATTTCTCCCTTCGATACCTTAATGTTTATACCTGCTCTTTATTTTAGGTATTGGGGTGCTCCAACTATTAGTATCGAAACAATAATAATAGCATTGGTTTCCGCTCTTTGGATAATGTTACCCGCTTATATCCCAAACTCCTCGGCAGCTGCATTCGGGGGGGGCGCACCCATCGACGGGGGGAAAAATTTTAACGACGGGAGAAGACTCTTCGGGAGTGGAAAGACATGGAGAGGCCTTGTTATAGGGATTGCATGCGGGGTCATTACCGGGGCAGTCCAGATTGTACTCGCGTCATATTTCAACTGGGATTTTTTTCCTGTCCTCACCATGCCCGCAGTGTTCCTCCTTGCAACCGGTGCACTGCTTGGTGATCTTGGAAAGAGTTTTTTCAAACGTCGTCTCGGTAAGAATTCAGGGGACCCCTGGCCGGTAGCAGACCAGTATGACCTGGTGGTTGGGGCATTTCTTCTTACAGCCGTATTCGATCCGCAGTGGTTTTTCAGCGTAATGACTATCCCGATTGTGATAATAATCCTTATTATTACGCCCCTGCTCCACCGTGCTACCAATATCATCGGGTACCTGGCTGGCGTGAAGGAGGTCCCATGGTAATCGGAATGAAAGACGAAATACAGAGTGAGGGAATAGCATGGTAAACGGGATCGCAGACGCACTTATCCGCCATGGTGCAGTTGAATACGGCCATTTTATTCTTGCATCAGGTGAGACCAGCTCGTATTACCTGGACATCAAATCGGCAATGACGGACCCTGTCCTGCTGGAGCTCATCTGCGAGGAAATTGCAGTCAGGTTCCCATCAGAAATTGTAGCCGGTGTCGCTGTAGGGGGAGTCCCGCTCGCCGTCGGGGTGTCACTTATCGGTAAACGTCCGTATGCAATCATCAGGAGTGCGGAGAAGGACCATGGAAAAAGTGGCAGATTGATCGGGGATGTGAACGGCAGAAATGTCCTTCTCGTTGAGGATGTGACAACCTCAGGCGGCTCAGCGATATACGGTGTACACGCACTCCGGGAAGCAGGTGCCAGTATCAGTAGCGTCGTGACCGTGGTCGACAGGGAGCAGGGCGCCACCGCTGCACTGGCAAAGGATAACGTGACATTGCATGCACTAGTTAAAGCAAGCGAGATAACCAGAGAGTAACCAGTAGTAATAGACGGTAGGTCTGATACATGACATTGAAGATCCTGGTTGTGGGAGGAGGAGGCAGGGAGCACGCGATAGCAAGCGTCCTATCCCGCAACAGCGAAGTAGAACTTTATTCAGTAATGGCTAAGAAAAACCCGGGTATCTGGTCTGTTTCTGAACGAGTCCTTGTGGAGAATGAGACGAATGTCAAACGGATCGCGGATTTTGCATCAGGTGTTGGTGTCCAGTGCGCGATTATCGGGCCCGAAGCCCCCCTGCAGGCAGGAATTGCCGACGAGCTTGAGTCCCGCCAGATCGCATGCGTAGGCCCAACGAGGGAAGCAGCCCGTCTCGAGACGGATAAAGGATTCTGCAGGGTCATGATGGACCGTCACGGGGTGGCAGGATGCCCTAAATACCGGGTTTTTCACGACCAGGAAGATGCGGTATCTTTCATTTCACAGTACCCGGGGGACCTCGCAATCAAGCCGATCGGCCTCACCGGTGGAAAAGGTGTACGGATCATGGGAGAGCACGTGGACCGGAACGGTGCGATCGATTATGCAAAGCAGCTGGAAGGCCAGGTCGTTGTTGAGGAACGCCTCATCGGCGAAGAATTCACCCTACAGGCATTTGTTGACGGCGCACACCTGGTGCCGATGCCCCTTGTACAGGACCATAAACGTGCGTTCGAAGGAGACCAGGGCCCGAATACGGGGGGTATGGGCTCCTATAGTATGCCGGACCATACATTGCCGTTTGTTACCCATACAGACCGGGAAAAGGCCCTTCGTATCATGAAGGACGTGGTAGCCGTGATGGCAAAAATCGGGCAGCCGTACCGGGGAATATTATACGGCCAGTTCATGAATACCAAAAACGGCCCGATGGTGATTGAGTTCAATGCCAGGTTTGGTGACCCGGAAGCCATGAATGTCCTTTCACTCCTTGAATCTGATATGGCTGACATAATGATCAGGATTACAGAAGGGACGCTCTCACAGGGGTCAGTGAAATTTTCAAAGGAGGCTACCGTCTGTAAGTACCTTGTTCCGGAAGGGTACCCTGACACCCCGCGTACCGGCAGGCAGCTCACATTCGGGGATTACGGCAATGCGCTGCTGTTTTATGCTAATGTTGAGCTGACCAACAGCGAACTCCTGACCCAGACATCACGGACCCTTGCATTTGTCGGAAGGGCTGACACGCTTGATGAGGCAGAAAAAATTGCAGAATCAGCTGCCTCGTCGGTCAGCGGGGATGTAAGTCACCGCCGTGATATCGGCACACAAGCGCTGCTCCAAAAGCGAATAGACCATATGAAGGAGATACGATGAAAAAAGACCTTCTCTCGCTGCTTGATATTTCCGAAGAGGAATTGCAGAAGATCCTCGCAGAAGCGAAACATCTCAAAAAAATGAAAAGCACCGGGACTCCTCACGAACTGCTCACGAGAAAGGCACTCGCGATGATATTTGAGAAGCCTTCAACGCGAACGAGGCTTTCCTTCGAAGTAGGTATGCATGACCTTGGCGGGCATGCACTCTACCTTAACTCACAGGACCTCCAGATTGGCCGTGGGGAAGAGATCAGGGACACGGCACGGGTAGCCTCACGGTATGTATCAGGGTTGATGATCCGTGCATACAAACACCAGACAATTGTCGATTTTGCAAGGTATTCGAACGTCCCGGTTATTAACGGGCTGTCAGACAAGGAGCACCCATGCCAGTTGCTTGCTGATATCCTCACGATCTGGGAGCATTTTGGTTCTACGATCGACATCAAAGTTGCCTGGGTGGGTGATGGGAATAATGTCTGTAATTCGCTTGTGTTGTCTTCAGCGATTACCGGTATGATTGTGAATATTGCAAGTCCTGTCGGCTTTTTACCAAAAGAAGAGGTAGTTGAAAGAGCAAGATCACTTGGCGGACGGGTGGAAGTGATGCACGACCCGGTTCAGGCAGTCAGGGATGCTGATGTAGTGGTAACAGATACCTGGGTCTCGATGGGAGAAGAAGCACGATATGATGTCCGTATCAAGGCATTCCAGGGATATACCGTCGATAATAATTTATTAAAAAATGCCTCTCCCGATGCAATTGTCATGCATTGCCTCCCCGCGCACCGGGGACATGAAATAACGGATGAGGTGATCGAAGGACCGCAGAGTGTGGTCTGGGACGAAGCAGAAAACCGCCTGCATGCCCAGAAAGCGTTATTAGTAAAGATGCTGGGAGATTCGAGCGAATTATAATACTCCGGGTAAATTTCTTTCTATTTTAACCATTATCCTTTAATTATCGCTGGTTTTTTTCGAATTATTGTATCTTTTTAGTCCACCTGTATATGGAGGAATGGATTTCAAAACCCTAACTTTTCCGATGCATTCGGACGTGAATGTTACCATAAATTTCCCGGGTAAATAAGTCCAGATGGTATTAAAAGACTGATTATTAATAAAAATGGAATCTGGCGTTAAAGGAACCCCGCAAACGTTTATATGTTTTTGATAGAACCAGTTAATTAACCTCAATTCAGAATTGATGTACCACACTGGCATAAATTTCGTGAATTCGACTCAAAACGCAGACTGTTTGAATGACTAATTACATTGTACCACGAACGGGCTGTTCCATTTGCTGTGCTTGCACCGGTGAATAGGAATTGACGGAATTACATCGTTCTGCCGGAATGTTCTGTGTAACCTGAATATTCAGGATGATGAAATTCATCGGGCAGCCGGAATTAAAGAAACAGCTGTCGGAATAACACCTTATCGCCCAAAAAGAAAATTCGGAGTGGTATGTGAATATCCAGAAGGTATTTTGGCCGGGAGACACCGAAGTCCATCGAAGACTGGAAGGTGGAACTACAAAGGACCTCATATCGCTGCTCGGTCACCCTGACCAGGATATACAGAGAAAGTCAGCCGAAAGACTTGCAGAAATTGGCGAACCTGCCGTATCACCCTTAATTTCTTCACTGAAGCATAGGAATATTGCCGTACGCATTGGAGCAGTTGAAGCGCTGGGAGTCATACATTCCAGGAAGGCAGTTGGTCCCCTGATCGAACTACTCAGGAATGATCGGAGCAACGAAGTACGGTGGGCTGCTGTATACTCCCTTGCCGCAACAGGTGATGAATCCGCGATAGCTCCGATCGTTACCGCATTGCGGGATCCCGATAAATATGTCAGGTCCGGGGCGGCCACTGCGCTTGATACGTTCGGGTGGAAGCCTCCAGAAATCCCGGTGCAGGCATATTATTATATCGCCAAGCAGGAATGGGAGAAAATCCCACCACTCGGAGAAGAGGTGGGTGCCCCGTTGCTATGGGCACTAAAAGACCGGGACCCACGAGTACGGGCTGCAGCAGTAGATTCGCTTGGTGAAGTCCATACCCCGGATGCACGGGGTGCCTGCAGTATTGCACTGCGTGACCCTGACGCGTTTGTCCGTAAGCGGGCAGCACTTTCATTCCCAAAATGCGGCATCCCGCTGACCATTCTCCCCATGGGGCTCTCCAGGCGGCCAAAAACGAAACCAAGCCCATATATCGCAGCCCTCCTGAACCTGATGTTCCTTGGCATCGGGTACAATTACCTCGGGTACTGGTTCGGGTTCCTCTTATTCCAGGTCTTTATCACGATAAACTTAATGACAATTGCAGTCACTGGCAGCCACCTTCCCTTCCTTGTGATCCCCCTGTTGTCAGTGCCGTACTCGATAGCGTTCGCTGTGCATGCGTGGTACCTTGGAAATAAAATCCCTGAATTGTGATACCATGAACGCCCCCGACCTGCAGCCTCCCAAAAATAAAGTCCCCTCAGTAAGGGACCATCCCTCCCATAAAAACAACGGAGGAATAACCTGCAATTTCGCTGACATCCTGACCTTGAGGTGGTACAACTGAAACTACTGAGCATGTTCCGGCCTGAACCACCTGATATCGACCAGCTGAAACAACACAAAGATATTCACGGTCTCATCCAGGCACTCACGTATAAAGACCTTGATATCCAGTGGCGGGCCGCCGAAGCCCTTGGGGAGATGGGGACGGATGGGACGAAACATCTGCTTGTGGCATTACAATCACGAAACAAGCATGTCCGGCTTGGTGTTATGGAAGCACTCGGTGAGATAAAGGCCACAGAGGCGGTGCAACCCCTGAGGGATGCAATCCATGACCCGGATAACGAAGTACGGTGGGAGGCAGCACTTGCACTCGGGGAGATTGGAGATGACCGGGCAATACCCTCGCTCGTGGAAGGATTGAAAGACCGCGACCGTTTTGTCAGGTACGGGGCTGCAGTAGCCCTTGATAAATTCCAGTGGCAGCCTGATAATGATACCCTGCATGCCTATCTGCACCTCGGGAAACAGGAGTGGAAGGAAATGGTGGCTATTGGAGAGGCAGCGATTGAACCCCTCAGTGTGGCCATGACCGATCCCGACAGTGAGATCCGGGAAAAGGCAGTCCGGGCTCTGGGATCTATCGGGTCAGAAACGGCTATTCCCATAATTTACCGTTCACTGAGTGATGCGAGTGATAACGTCCGGTGGACTGCGGTAAAGGCTGCACCGCGTGTCGGCCTCTCACTTGCATATCTCCCACGCGGCCTCTCATTACGGCCCAGGCTACGAAAGAATCCCTACATTGCAGGGTTCCTGAATTTCGTCCTGCCGGGAATGGGGTATTTCTACCTTGGGAAATGGTGGGGCATTATCATATTCCAGATCGACGTGTATGCAACAACCCTTGTATTTGCAACAAATGGAGAATTTAACACATATGGAATTAACTACCCGATTTATTTCGTCCTTGCTGCCCATGCATGGTACATGGCCATTAAAATGCCGGACCTGTGATCAGATTGAAACAGGGAACCTTTACCGGGAGTATAAACGCCTTATAATCACGTAATATTGTGTCGGGAACCATTGGGTAATAACCTGAAACAGTCATCTTTGAAATCCCCTTAAATCCAGATATAGTTGTAGATTATGTTATTCCAGGACCAGACTTCTGGAATTTTCGTGAATTCTTTATTTGAACCCAGCCGAAGAATATCATAGTAGGCGTCGGGAAAGGAGTTGGTTGAACCCCATCGTGTCTATTTATCGGCAGTTTCCTGGACCAGTAGATCAGATGCTGCTGTTTTTTCATCTTTAATGCGAAGTTCCCGCCTGAATATATTCAGGCTTGCCATAAGGCCGACAATGATATTAAAATAGAACAGGAGTAACCGCCAAAGAAGTACGAATAGCCCGAGTACCGATGCAGGTACAATCAGGGCATAGAGTGAAGTTGCCGAGAGTTCTGCGATTCCCGATGAACCTGGTGTCAGTGGGATCATCATAACGATAGCGATAATCAACTGGAAAAGGTAGGACTCAGCGACAAACGGAGACTGTCCAAGAGAGAGCAGGAGAAGGGAGGCAACGAAAAATTCGGATGCCCAGAATAACGTGGTGAATACCGTACCATACATGAGACCTTTCCGCCCGCTCGTAGTAAAACGGTGCAGGCTTGCAAAGAAATTGTCCATTTCCATGTCAGCATACCGCGTAACCTTCTGCATAGTCTTTCCCTGCCAGCGGGTACCGGCCCAGGTGATTAAACGGGTCAGAAACACTTTAACACGCTCAGGTCTCCTTGCCGAGTAGAAAAGCAGCAGTATCAGCCCGATCATTACGGCAAGGCCGACAAACATACCTATAATCAGGGCGATGTTCAAGCCTCTCCAGATACTCTGGAGGAGGAGCATCGCCAGTACTCCCATAATGACCAGGACCACGCCATCGAGGACACGTTCCATGAGAACAACCGCAGTTGCATCGCCGATTTTAACATCAGCCCTGTATAATTCATGGATCCTGACCGGTTCCCCACCTGCCTGCCCGGGGGTAATTGCACCGGCAAGGAGATTGGCGATAACGAGGTTGAAGCAGTGTGAGAATTTCACCTTGTACCCAAGCGATCCTGACATTGTCCTGACACGCAGGGCCCAGAACAACAAGGAGGCTACCCGTAACAGGAGGGCAAGTAACAGGAACCAGAGATTGAGTTTGAGAATTGCCAGGAGTGTATTTGCATCGAAGGTCGTGGCGAGGACGATTAGCAGTACTACGGTTGAAAATGCTACGGATATCCATATCCACCGGGCCTGGGACTTGTCCATCTCTCGTTAGACCTCCAAAAAAATACTTCCCTTACATTTCAATACGGGTTACCACACCGTGAATCTTATGGGAGGGTAACTTGTAGAATTGCACAAATGACGGGGAAAGCCGTTTGATTGCAGAGAATATTTTCCATACAAGGTTATCAGTGACGATCTCCTCTAGCCCGTAAAATATCGTTTTCTCCCTTATATCGGCATCGCGGAGGATTTTCGGCATGTTGATAATCTCCATATACCCGTATTCAATCCGGAAGACCCGGAGCCCTGGTTCCAGGTCTTCCTCAAAACTTCCGTTCACCCCGAACGGGTTGTCGAGCTGGTGAAGACTGATGATAATATTGTCATCGTATAAGATGTTGTTATTGAAGATGGTATGGGAGATATAACTCGGGATCTTCTGGACGTCCCGTGCGAAAAAGAGAGCGGTCCCCTTGATTTTTTTCACATGGGTATACACATGATTATATCGTTCCCGGAATTCAGGGAGGTCCATTGGGTTCATTGCGGCAAAAAGCCGCTTCTGCCCTTTTATATATATCATGATCAGGGTGAACGGGATAGCCGCGATTAGCAATGACCAGTACCCGCCGTTCGGAATTTTGAAGGTCGTTGAGAACAGGAATACGAGGTCCACCAGGAGTACGCTAAATGCGATGGCAGTACGGATATACTGCTTCTTTAGCAGGAAAATCGCGGTGATCATAATACCGGTTAAGGTCATCGTCCCCATCACGGCAAGCCCGTATGCTGCAGCCAGGCGCTCGGAATATTCAAACTGGAACAGGATATACAGCACGGCAAGCAGCATGAACCAGTTTATGGAATCGATATAGATTTGCGATCGGAGCTCAGCCGACGTGTAGTCAATTTTTAAGAGCGGAATAATACGCGTGGTAATTCCCTGGTACACAATGGAAAATATACCGGAAATTACCGCCTGTGAGGCAATTACCGTAGCGACAACGGCAAGGAGCAGGAATGGGATATAGAGCAGGGGGGCAGTAGTATATGCCATCTCAAAAAGGATATTTTTCGCTTCCGGGTGATGGAGAAGATAGGCACCCTGGCCAAGATAATTAATTGCAAGGGCACAAAACACGACCCCCCATGCCTTGAGGATCGGATCTCTCCCCAGCTGGCCCATATCGGCAAATAACGCTTCTCCTCCCGTGGCACAGAGTAATACCTGTGAAAGGATGAAGAAGGCGGTAATGCCATTCGATACCATAAAATGGATTCCATAGTAGGGATTTAGAGCCTGCAGAATTTCGGGTGCCTGCAGGATGTAGAAAAGCCCGAGTACTGCAAGTATCGTAAACCATATGACCATTATCGGCCCGAATGCCCAGGCAACTTTTTCGGTTCCTTTCTTCTGGAAGGAAAAGAGTATGATCGCAATGAACGCAGCAATAATAACCAGGATACTCTGGTTAATCCCGCCAATTCCCGGTATAAGCCTCAGGCCTTCCACGGCTGAAAGAATACTGATAGCAGGCGTGATTACCGCGTCACCAATCAGGAGAGATACCCCAATAATTGCCAGAAGGGAAAAGAATGCGATGGCCCTACCCGATTTAAGCATCGGGAGGATGATCTCCTTTAACACGATCGTGCCTCCCTCGCCTTTCCTACCCAGCTGCATTGCCAGCCATGCATACTGGATCGTTACAAGAATAGTCAGGGTCCAGATAATGAGCGAAATTATCCCGACCAGGTTCTGGATGTTGGGCTGGACCAGTATGAAAATAACGGTAAGCGTGTATATCGGACTTGTCCCAATGTCACCGAAGACGACCCCCATCGACTTCATGACACCCTTAAAATAATTCGGGGAAAGCAGGCCGGACATATTCATTAAAAGTTCTCAATCAGAGTATATTATAGGTTTGTAGTTGACCGGTTCCTTGTGCACACCCGTTGCCTGAAAAAGACCGTGGCCCCCATTGTGGCGGCGTTACCAGGGAACAAAAGACCCACCGGGAAATTTCTTGTGCACATGATACCATATCGGAATAGCGGTTTTATAGTCCCTATACCAATCCCGCCAGATAAGATACTATAACCTGTAGCAGGTGCAGATCACCTTTCAGGTGGAATGAATTGAATGAAACGCGATCATTCTTCATAACGGAACCCCCGGAAGACCCCGGACTATTGTTTGAAAAACTGGATACAGCGATACGGGGTATGAGGGAGTTCTCGCTTATCAGTGCTGCAGTCGAACTGGGGGTTTTTGACGTGTGTACAACCCCGGTGACCACGCCGGAACTGGCGGTCCGTATTTCTTCCGATGTTGAAATGTGTACCCTGCTCTGCGAAGCCCTGGCAGTGGAAGGACTGCTGACCGAAAATAACGGGATTTACTCAGATACAGGTGTGACATCAACATACCTGACCAGCAGTTCCCCCTATTCACAGGTCCATTATATCAGGCAGCTTGCACAGATGAGACGGGACCTCTGGACTCCACTTGCCCGGATTATCCATAACGGGCCAAAGGAGTACGATAAAGAGAATTTTTTCCGGGAGTACTCACTTCCTGCGATGGCAGAGAATGCCGTCTCCGGGAGGTTGCAGGCGGTGATCCGTGCAATAATAGATCTCCCCGGTTTTTCCCGGGTCAGGCGGGTACTGGACCTTGGAGGCGGACATGGCCTCTATGCAATCGCTGTTGGAACACAGCGCCCGGATATTGAGGCGTGGGTGTTTGACTTACCCCACGTCGTCACGCTTACAGAACATTATCTAGAACAGTACAACGCGAAGAACGTGCACCTGATACCAGGAGATTTTTTCATTGACTCATTTGGTGAAGGATATGACCTGATTATCTCCTCTTCCAATCCAAGTGGAAAATCCATTGAACTGCTACCTAAAATCAGCAATGCCCTGAACGAAGGTGGGTATTTTGTGAATATCCAATCCCCGGGAGGTCTCCCCCGTGACCCGCTCCAGTTCCTTGAATATAAGTTATGGACGTTCCAGGGGGTTAGCAAGCTGCACGGGGGATTTACCAAGGAACAGGCGTTCCTGACACCTGCATACAGAGATGCATTGAAGGAAAACGGTCTTGCAATAATAGATGACCGGGATATCAGGGACGATTACCACAAGGATACGTATGTCAGGATGGTAACCGCCCGGAAAGGAAATAGATAGGAAGAACCTTTGTAGCACTTTTAAAAAACAGGGATAATCAGGGTATAACCAGACCTTGTTACCCGGGTCAGGTCTAACTGCCAGCGCGATGCAGCTTGGTCCCGCAAAACGGACAGAAATTTGCCCCAGGGGGGGCTCTTTTCCCGCAGTGGTGGCAGAATGCTATTTCACCTGTATCCTGAACAGTCCCTGCAGCGGGTCGTTCATCCACAGGGTATGCGGGTGCTGCCACCGGAACATTATCAGGTTCTAACGGCCAGGATTTATCGAGGCCTCGTTGGTGAATTGTCCCATAACCATGTGCCTCATGGACCGTATGTTGAGGCGGGACCTGTTTCTCGTGTGGTTTTCCCCGGGGGGAATCATCCTTATGGACCGTGACAGGGGCTTCGCGGTGGCGCATGACTGATTTTACCGGCCTTAACGGCCTCCCGTGAAGGAGACTGATCCATTCCTCGATCTCTGCGGTACGGTCATTACCTTCCTGGACAAATGCAATTTTCATTGTCCTCGTTTCGTCTTCTGATGTCCGGATGGTGAGGACAAGGAACGGGTCGGGGGTCCCCGGGGATTCGAGATGGCTGCCCATCACAACGTCACGCGGGATATCCTTTGAGATTATACCGGGTTTTTTTTCGTTCTGGTCTACCAGAAATATCCGCCGATCTGTAATGTACGCATTAAAGATGAATTTCTTGATGCCAACAGAGATGGAAGACCGGAGTAGTATCTCCCCCGGTACCAGGTATTGTCCCGGCCCGGAACCCTGATCGTATTCATCTGCCTGGACCATGTATCTCACCTGCGTACCGCTCAATAGTATCCATCAACTCTCGTCTCCCAAGCCATGCGGACTCACGTAATGATACGTGTACCTATTCTCATTATTTTATGTTCCCCATTTGTGCAGTGCCTGGCAGTCCCGGACCATTGAAACCAGGTTTGCCAGGAAGTCCCCAATATTTTGCCATAAAAAATCAGATCAGGTTGTGGATCAGCCGTGGCACTTCTGATGGACGTGATGCAACCGGGACTCCCATCGCCTTCAGTCGTTCAATCTTCGACCGTGCATCGCCTTCTCCACCCTCGATAATAGCGCCTGCATGCCCCATCCGCTTTTCAGGGGGCGCGGATATTCCTGCGATGTAGGCAACAATCGGGATTTCGGCAGACTTTGCGCCTTCCTCTTCGAGAGCGCCCCCAACTTCCCCGATAATAACGACCGCTTTTGTCTCCCGGTCTTCTGAAAACCTGGCAAGGACATCGGTAAAGGTCTGGCCGATAACAGGGTCCCCTCCAATCCCGACAACGGTACTCTGGCCGAGCCCTGCCCGGGTAAGTTCATCTACTATTTCGTAGGTAAGGGTTCCGCTTCGCGAAATCACGCCAATGTGACCCCGAGTAAATAATTGTGCCGGCATAATACCCATCTTTATCTCCCCGGGTGAAAGGAGCCCCGGGCAGTTCGGGCCGATTACGTCACAATCATTCATTTTTGCATAGGAAATGGCTTTCATGGTATCATGGACCGGGATATGCTCGGTAATGGCAACCACAAGTGAAAGGCCGGCGCTCGCGGATTCCATGATCGAGTCCCCGGCTGCGAAGGCAGGGACAAACAGGACGCTTGCACCGGCATCATGTTCTTTCATCGCATCACGGATACTGTTGTAAACCGGTACGCCATGGACTTCCTGCCCAGCCTTACCAGGTGTTACACCGGCGACGACTCCCCTGCCGCCCACGCTCTTTGCGTACTCGTTCATCAGGGCGATATGGAAGGCCCCCTGGTGACCCGTGGCCCCGGTGACGATTACGCCTGTTTTTTTGTCTCCGAAGATCATCGTGTCATCTCCACAGCAGCTTTGACCACTTGCTCCATGGTGTCGGGCATCTGGTACCCTTTGTCTGAAAGTAGTTTCCGGCCTTCGGCTTCATTTGTCCCGGCCAAGCGGACAATGACGGGTTGTGTTATTCCCGCGCTGATGATCCCTTTTGCAACTTCGTCACACCGGGTGATACCCCCTAACAGGTTCACGACAATCGCTTTCACAGACGGGACGCTGGCCACCAGCCGGACTGCATTCATTACGCGCTCCTGTTCGGCCCCGCCACCAACATCAAGGAAGTTGGCGGCCCTGCCACCATAATACTCAATCAGGTCGAGGGTTGACATCGTAAGTCCTGCACCATTGCCGATAACACCAATTGTCCCTTCAAGTTCGACATAGGAAAACCCGAACCGTTCCGCCTCACGTTCCCGTTCACTGAGGTCACGGTTTATCGTGATACCCTGCCTTTTCAGGGCATTATCATCGACAATCAGCTTGGCATCTGCTGCAACCACCCCTTCGGGTGTCGTAACGAGGGGATTGATCTCTGCGAGTAATGCGTCTTTCTTCTGGAATACATGGTACAGCTGGTTAATTACCGGGCCGAGTTCCTTCGGTGCACCCCCAAGGAGGTCCCGTACCATGAACTGCGGTACATCATGCATGATAAGGGGGAGTGACGCCCGCCGGATTGCGTCCGGGTTCTCTTTTGCAGTCTTTTCAATCTCCACCCCACCCGCATCGGCAAAGAGGATAAGCGAACGTTTTGTAGACCTGTCGACGGCAATAGACAGGTAATATTCATGCCTGATATCGAGCCGTTCCTCGACCAGCACTTCCTTAACAGGGATATGTTTAATTTCACGCGAAAACAGGTCTTTCGCGGTCATCATTGCATGGACCTTATCTGCCATCAGGATTCCCCCTGCCTTCCCTCTTCCACCAACATCCACCTGTGCTTTTAAGACAAGGTTATCCGGTAGTGCCGAGAGGTGCGCTGCAAGTTCATCAGGTGACCTGATGAGAACACTCCTCGGAATGGTTATGCCCGATTCTGCGAGCACCTTTTTTGCTTCATACTCGAGTATCTTCATGCTGACGTTCCTCTCTCTTTAATAAGTTCAAACCCGCGGGTCAGGGCACTCTGGTTCAGCTTTTCAGTTCCTTTTGGAACACTGTCCAGGATTGCACGCTCGATTGCTGTTTCAGATACGACATGTGTCGCAGCTACCAGTGCACCGAGCATTACGATATTGGCAACAATATCCCGCCCCAGTTTTTCCCTGGCCTCTTTCGTTGCCGCTACCTCGATGTAGGTACAGGCCGGCCTCGAATGGACCAGCGTGGAATCGAGAATCATTACCGCACCCTCCGGGGCGGAGGCACCGTACTTTTCGAACCCTTCCTGTGACATGATCACGTAGATATCCGGAACAGTGACTTTTGGGAAAAGAATAGGCTCATCGTCGATTATTACAGCGCTCATCGATGCACCACCCCGCGCTTCGGGCCCATATACCTGGGTCTGGACAGCAAACTTATTGTCATACATCACGGCGGCACGCCCAATGATAACGGCAGACAGGATAATTCCCTGGCCACCAAAACCTGAAAACCGTACTTCGTGTCTCATCGTGGTAACCCCATGACCGGACGGTTCCGGTTTACAAATTCCCCGACGACAATCGTAGCATCAGGAACAGGTTCTCCCCTCTCTTCATGCAGGAGATATTTCTGTCTGAGCATCGAATGCGACCGCAGGTACTCAACCTGGTCGAGGACCTGTTTGAATTTGTTTCGCCTGCCATAATTTGTCGGGCATTGGACCATTGCTTCTATAAAAGACATTCCGGGTGTTTCCATTCCAACCTTTACTGATTTTGTGAGTTCTTTCACATGGTAGGAAGTCCAGCGGGCAACGTAATTCGCACCCGCGGCGATGGCAAGTTCGCAGAGATCGAAGGCTGGTTCGGCCGAGCCAAACGGCGTAGTGGTAGAGAGAGCCCCCATCGGAGTGGTCGGACTTCCCTGCCCCCCAGTCATCCCGTAAATCTGGTTATTCATACAGACAACCGTAATATCGATGTTTCTCCGGCACGCGTGGATAAAGTGGTTACCCCCGATTGCCGCAAGGTCCCCGTCACCGGTGAACACAACGACGTGGAACCCGGGCTTCGCCATTTTGACCCCTGTTGCAAACGGGAGGGCCCTGCCGTGGGTGGTATGGAGGGAGTCAGTGACAATGTACCCGGGGGCCCTTGATGAACAGCCGATACCGGAAACAAAGACGGTTTCTTCCTTTTTCCAGCCCATTTCATCAATGGCTTCGAGGGTGCAGTTTATGATTGTCCCATTCCCGCATCCTGCGCAATAGATATGCGGCAGGCGGTCCTGCCGGAACCAGTCCTCGTACGTCATGCACCAACTCCAGCCAGTTTTTTCAGTTCTGCGGGCAGGTGAAGGTCTCCGCCTAGTTTCGGGACCTGGATTACGGGGACCCTAGTATGGCGGTCAAATTCACGCGCGATTTGCCCGAGGTTCAGTTCCGGGATGATGAATCGTGCCGCGTTCGGGAACTCGGCTATTGCATGCTCCGGAAAAGGCCATACCATCTTCAGGCGGAGATGCCCGATTTTTTTATTTTTCGTATCATGGAGAACCTGTTCCACGGAGCGGGCAGGTGAACCGTACGTGACGAAAACCGTTTCGGCATCCGGATTCGTAACAACATAGTCGGCAATCTCCTTCCGGGCATTCTCGATCTTATTGAAAAGGCGCATAACAAGTTGTTCATGAAGTTTCGGGTTCGTGGCACACGGGTACCCCCGTTCATCATGGGTAAGGCCGGTGACATGGACTCCGAACCCTTTCCCGAACTCAGGGAACCCAGGTACAAGGTCACCTTCGGGGTGGAACGGCAGAATACCGGGAGTGAGTGGTCTCCTGGGCGTATGTTCAACATTGTCCGGGATGACAATCCGTTCACGCATATGCCCGATAATTTCGTCTGCCATCAGGAATACCGGAACCCTGAACCTGTCAGCCAGGTTAAAGGCCTTCACCGTGAGTTCATACATCTCCTGGACGCTGGATGGACAGAGGGCGATTGCACTGTAGTCACCATGTGACCCGAACCGGCACTGCATCATGTCACCTGCTGCAGCCATGGTAGGCTGGCCGGTACTCGGACCGCCACGCTGGATATTTACTACAACGCAGGGAGTTTCCGTCATCACCGCGTAGCCGATGTTTTCCATCATGAGAGAAAATCCAGGGCCACTCGTAGCGGTCATTGCCCGTGCACCGGTCCACGAAGCCCCTATTATCGAGGCCATGGATGCGATCTCATCCTCCATCTGGATGAACGTCCCATTGATTTTCGGCAGTTTTACGGCCATATGCTCGGCTACTTCGGTAGAGGGTGTAATCGGGTACCCACCGAAGAACCGGCACCCCGCGGCAAGGGCACCTTCCGCACAGGCAATATTTCCCTGCATGAATTCAGTCTTGCTCAATATTCAATCGCCACCTTCACGGTCTCGCCGGGGTTTTCTTCCCGGAACCTGATTGCCTGGTCAGGGCATGTCATCTGGCAGACCCCGCACAGCACCCTGCCGTGCAGGTGCCGGAGCCTGCAGTTCGTACAGCGTTCAGGCCGGTCGAGCAGGGGCACAAGAATACCTTTCCGGTTCGGTTTTTTGCCTGCCTGGAATATCTTGTAAGGGCATCCAACGGTGCAGAGGTTGCAGCCTTTACAACGGGACTCGTCGATCTCGATCTTCATGCGGGTGTCCTATTCCTTGTACTTAAATTCCTAAGGTTATTTGAATAGCGAACTGAATTGTAGTTTTGCTTTGCAGCTCACATCTGAAAAGAGATCGTTACCCTTCGAATCGATACCGACCACCAGCGGCACCTTGTCAAATTCGAGCTCCCAGACTGCTTCTGCCATGCCAAGCTCCTCGTAGTAGATACCCCGGTATTTCATGCATGATGCGGCGAGGGCTGCACAACCGCCCGTAAACGCCAGGTAAACACCCCGTCCTTTGAGTTGCCCACGAACTTTTTCGCCCATCCCACCCTTTCCAATCAATGCCCTGACACCGTTATCCAGGAGGAAACCTGACAGGTTGTTCATCCGTGCCGAGGTGGTCGGCCCTGCGGCAACGACCTTTCCATCGATTATTATCGGGCCGCAGTGGTAAATCGCAGCGCCTTTGGGGTCGAACGGGATCCCGCGTTCCTCCATCATCAGGTGGGCTTCATCGCGGGCGGTATAGACAAGTCCTGACAGGGTAACCCTGTCGCCGGCCAGAAGGGACAGGACTTCCTCACCAAGCGGTGTGCGTAACGCAATGGTACTCACAGGGGCACCACCACTGTGGCACGCCGTGACGCCCAGCACTGCACGTTCACCGCAACGGGTAGGGATGCCGTGTGACAGGATGCACGTTTTACCTTCACCGCCAGGGCAGTGGTATTTCCACCAAGGCCCATCGGACCGATTCCCAGTTTGTTCACGGTATCACACAGTTCCTGCTCGAACGGGTCCATGGTGTCCACCGGGAGAAGCAATGCTTCTTTGGCAAGTGATGCCACCTGGTCAAAAGTACCACCGATACCAACACCAAGGATTACCGGCGGGCAGGGCCGGCCCCCTGCGATGAGCATCGTTTCGGCGACAAACTTCGGGATACCGGCCTTTTCTGACGGGAGGAGCATTGCTATCCGTGACATGTTCTCTGCACCTGCCCCTTTCGGCAGCACGGTGATGGTGAGCTGACTTCCGGGGCTTACATGAACAGACGGCATACCAGTACCGGTATTGTCCCCGGTATTTTCCCTGCTTACCGGGTCCACCACGTTCGGGCGGAGCGGGACTATATTCGTAGCCATCCGGACACCATCCCTGATGGCATCAAACAGCCCGGTGCAATAGGGGACTTCCGGGGGGAGTGTGAGATATATGACCGGTACCCCGGTATCCTGGCATATCGGGAGTTTCGACTCTTCAGCGCGCGAAAGGTTATCAAGGATATTGCGGAGCTCACTTTTTGCTACGGGACTGGTTTCCTGTTCCATCGCGTAATTAATTGCAGACTTCACATCAGCAGGGAGAAATATTTGCGCCTGCCTGATGGCATTACAGGTCGCCTTCACGATGCGACTATAGAGTGCCTGATCGATTGCTTTGGTATTCATTCCGGTTCAGACTATCGGGCTTGCATGGATGCCGGGCCGGTACTCCTCAATTCACCTACAGGTTCTCATCTGCTCCTTTAAAAAAGATATGTGATCGGTTTTTGCTCCCGATCATTTTTCCCGGGATTTTGTCCACCTGGAAGGTTCAATGTACCCCTTATGAATGCCTTACTACGAAAATTTTCATCAATCCGTGATTTTTCCAGGATATCGACCCTTGGGGTTGTTGAATTTTTAACGGATGAACGTAATCCTCCCTTTCATCTTCGTAATGAAATACCCGGTGCGTAGTACCCGGTGAATGGTATCAAAGGACTAAAATGCCCGTAGTACCGATTGATTGATCAGAGAAGATACTACGGAGATTAATGCTGTGAATCGAATATTCAACTGGATTAGGGATCCGGAAAATAAAAAAATCACCATGGTCCTGCTTGTCCTCTTCTGCCTGCTCCTTGAATAGACGATTCACCTCTACTGGGGAATCGAGGCGGCTTATACCCATGTATTTTATATTCTCCTCGTACTTGCCGCCATCTGGTACCACGAACGGGCAGTATTCCTTGCAATTGTACTCGGGGTGATGCATATAGTAGTCAGTTTCGAGGTAGTAGGAGAACTGACCTGGCCCCCTCTCCTCCGTGCCATGAGGTTCATCCTGGTCACGGCAATTGTCGCCGTGATATCTGCAACAAAGGATAAGTACCAGCAGGAACTCGTCGAGTCAAAAAAAGGTTATCGAAGCGAACCACGGGATCCTGATTGCCTATATTACTGAATCCGCCAACCGGCTGCGTCACCCGATAGAGATAGTCCATGATAACCTGAAGGAACTTGTAAAACAGGTCGGGAATGAAGGGCCTCCTGATGACCTCAAAATACGCCTCCAGCTCCAGGTTAAAAACACAGGAACAAATCATTGAAAACCTCCAGGAACTGAACCAGGCGATTGTAACCGATAACCAAGAGAAACCGGTGGCATACCGGGAATTTATCAGCAGGTGTGCCTGGATTCGATAGAGACACTGGCGGGGGACATCTCCCGCGGAAAATATCTGCTCCTCCGGCTGATCACCGCCAACCGGTTGAAAACGGAGAATACCGATATCGTGAAAGCGATGGTGGACAAGGGCTACCACGTAATTATCATTACCACCTACCAGCCCACTGAAGTCCTCAAAAAGAATTACGTAAGGGGAGGATTCGATCTATCGAAGATGTTTTTCATAGACGCCAAAACAACCTATGCGATCGGGACAACACCCCAGGTTGAAGCGAATGTGCGGTTTATCAGCAGCCTCTCAAACCTGACCGATCTGGGTATCGCAATAATCTGGGTACTGAACGAATTTTCGGATAAATAACCCTGTATAGTGTTCGACTCGGTCAGTACCATGCTGATCTATCTCCCGTCAGCAAGTATCTCAAAATTTATTCATTATATCTCCAACCGTCTCCGGCTGATTGATACACCCGGCATCTTCCTTGCCGTCATTAAAGGACTTGACCCTATAATGATCTCTAACCTCTCAACATTCATGGATGATAGTATTCCACCCGATCGGATATAATCCGTCAACTTAAAAAAACAGGAGATCAGAAGACATTTGCCTCGCTATGAACGAGGATCCTGTCCTGGAGGATCTCATAGGGTTTAATTTCTCTCGAATGGCTCGATAACCGCATTTTTACCACTTCAAGTGCAAGGTGGACATCGGTCAGGTCACTTGGCCTGACATATCTCAGGATAATAACGGTGTCACACAGGTACTCGATAAGGTTGTGACGGCTTGCATACGGGTTGTCCCGGTCAGTTTCGCTGGTCATGACAACAGTACACTGCTGGTCTCGCAGTCCTTCAACAAACCGGAACATTTCCTGCCGTCTTGTGGAGTTGCTCTCGAAAAGGTCTTCAAACAGTGATATAGGGTCAATTACTACCCGTGTTGCACCAACAGTCCGGATAAGTTCAGGGAGTTCATTTTTAATCCGGTTGATGGCAAGGTTGAAATCCGATGGATCGAGTTTTAATACCGTGATTAACTTATTAACGGCTGGTTTGTAGTCCCAGCCTTTCTGCGCCATATATTCAAAGATCCGTTCTTCACGTTCTTCGAGGCTGATGTAAATTGTATGTTCCCCGAGCTTTACACCCTCCCATAAGAACTGGAGTGCGAAGGATGTCTTACCGGTACCATAAGAGCCGATAATCGCGGCGATACTACCTGGGACCAGCCCCCCACCCATCATCTGGTCAAGTCCTTCAATACCGATGTTCACCCGGCCCCCGCTCATATGATCACCCTGATATTACTCACTTCAAACCCGATGGCAGCGGAGATCCTGACTGAAAACTTTACCAGGTCTTTTTCTTCGAGGTGTGACATCAGGCCCCGGAATTTTTCGAAATACATTACCCGCTGCCGCCGGGCTGCCGAGCTCTCTTCCCAGTGGAAAAGGATTACCGCATCGGCGATATCTGCGATTTCACGCTCATTTTTAACATCCAGTATACCCTGTGCAAGAGGCAGGTATATCGTTGTATTCAGTTTTTTTGCTATCCGCTGGAGCCCGCGCATGAACGCCATAAGATCGCCCCACCGGACAGTCCCTGCATATTGCGTCGCAAGGTCTGTGAGCGAGTCGAGGACGATCAGGTTGTTATCTGCCCCGGGGCCGAACGTTAATGATAACTGTGAGAGGATATCGCGGTTGTTACGGTTCTGGAGTCGTGAAACAATATCCCCCTTGCTGTACCAGTCTATCGGTACGACACTGGCATCAAAATAGAGCTGAGACAGGTCCTCAAATTGTATGGAGTCTATACCTTCGAGCAGGTCGTCGTAAAACGATAATTTCATCTCACGTTTTACATCATCACTCATCTTGGTGAAAGTCACGTACCTGATACTGGACGGAAGAAGTATCGTATCAGAAACAGGGGCTTTATTTTTCTTTGAAGAAATGGAAAGAACGGAACTGTAGATAAATTCATAACTACCGGCACCGATTTCCGAAAGCAGGAGTACGACGGTACCGGGAGGGATCCCCCCCTCCATCATCGGGTCAAGTGATGAGATGCCTGTAGGCATTTTTTTTGTTGAAAGGTCGTGAATTTCTGCCTGTCCCATAGTTATATTTATAATTTGTCCTTCGCACTGTTAATGTTTTCCCGGAAGACCCGAAAAAAATTACCGGCCTGCGAATGGAATACAGGCATACTATGAGGAATCGGCCAGGTATCCTGCGGTGTCACCAGGAATGAACTCCAACATAAAAATTTTGCGGCATAATCGAAAAATATCACAGCGTTCTGAATTATTAAGGTATTTTAGGACGTTCCACCTCCTTCCAAAGGTGTATGACCTTACATATCCTTTTATAGCGATTCCTCTACAACTAAATAGAAAGAATTAAGTGACAGGAGAGGTGGCATGACGCTCCCGGGACTGGATAAACTTAAAAAGATAATAAAGGGAGATAGCAGTTCGGGAAAACAAGCGGATGCTGTCCAAAAAACCTCGTCCCCTGCAACTGTACCCCCGTTCAATCCCGGCAACCCGGTTAAGCCTGATACGGTCAAGGCCGTCCGTCCCCCTGCCAGGCGTACCTCACTCATCGACCAGGTCTCCGCTTTTATTTTAGGACCCAAAAAAACGGGAATAAAATCAAAGACGCCGCCCAAATCCCCATCACCGGTAATAATCTCCCCTGCCGGCACAAACAGCCCGGTTAAACCTGCGGTGGAAAAGGTCACGAATGCCAAAAATAAGGGGCCATCAGTTATCGACACGATCTCTGGCCTCTTACATCGTAGTAAAGGAAAGGGGACATCATCAACAGCGGTACAAAATACGACGGTCGATTTACCTGCGGCTAATGTTACCGGGAGCACACCCTCAACCGTCCCTGAATTACTCCCGGATGAAATGGCCCTGACCGGGAGGAAAAAAACAACCAGCCTTGATTCATTAAAGAGGGCATTTCATGTTGATGAGGAGTCAGGGAAGAAAGACAAGGCCGCTAAAGAGGGCACTTCTGGAAAAAGTAAAAAAGTAAAAAAATTCATTCCCCACTACGATCCCGTGAAGGAAGGGCCCCTTGTTGCCCCTGAACTTCCTGGCGGTTACCGCGAGATTGACCACTACTGGGTTGACGTCGGGGAATCCCTGGTCGTCATTGCATTGAATGAAAAGACCAACCAGAATGAATATCTCCTGTTTGAGCCGGTCCTGTCGGAATTCCAGTACGAACTGATCGAGCGGGTGCATGCCGACCTCCGGAATGTCCTGATCCTCGATGATGATGAACTGGCCAGGGACAAGCGTGAGCTGCTCCTTGAGAAGATGGATGATTTATTCCACGAGTATGGTATTAATCCGGACCTGAACACGCTCTTTAAACTGCAATATTACCTTGTTCGGAACTTCCTCGGCTGGGGACGTATTGAGGCCCTGATGAAAGATCCCTATATCGAGGATATTTCATGCGACGGGACCATGATCCCATTATTCCTCTATCACCGGAACTACCGGAACATCAAGACAAATATCACATTCAAAGCAGAAATTCTCGATTCCCTTGCAATTACTCTCGCCCAGCGATCCGGAAAACATATCTCAACAGGTTCCCCGATTATCGATGCAACATTGCCCGAAGGATCGAGACTTCAGCTGACATTCGGGAAAGAAGTTACCACAAGGGGCACTTCCTTTACGATACGCAAGTTCCGCGAGGAACCGTTCTCCCCTATCGAGCTGCTGGAGATTGGCACGTTTAACGAAGACCAGCTCGTCTATTTCTGGATGGCGATCGAGAACAACAAAAGCCTTCTTTTCATCGGGGGTACCGCATCAGGGAAGACTACTTCACTGAATGCTGCATCACTGTTTATCCCGCCGATGGCAAAGGTGGTCAGTATCGAGGACACGAGAGAGATCACCCTCTACCACGAGAACTGGATTGCCAGCGTAACGAGGGACTCGATCGCTGAAGGCGCGAGCATGATCTCCATGTTCGACCTTCTCAGGGCGGCAATGAGACAGCGGCCTGAGTATATCATCGTCGGTGAAGTGCGGGGTGTTGAGGCACAGACCCTGTTCCAGGCAATGAACACCGGCCACACCACCTTTTCAACGCTCCATGCCGGGAACGTGGACGCAGCCATCCACCGCCTTGAGAGTGAACCCCTGAATGTCCCGCGGAACATGCTCCAGGCACTGAATGTGATCAGTGTCCAGGCCCTGGTATACCGGGGGCAGGAACGGATCAGGAGGGTCCAGGAGATTGTGGAAATCGCCGGTGCAGACCCGGTGACCGGAAGTCTCCGCGTTAACACGGTCTTCACCTATGATCCGGTGGCAGACAGATTCAGTTACCAGGGCCGCTCCCAGGTCTATGCGGATATTGCCGAAAAACGTGGATGGAGTCGTGAGCAGCTCGATGATGAGATCAGGATCCGCAAGATGATCCTGATCGCAATGAAAGAACAGGGAATGCGCGATTATATCAGTGTCTCACAACTGTTCCAGGCGTATAATATTGATCCAGCCGGGGTCATTGAATCAATCGGTGATTTAAAGGCCTTCCTGAAGCGAGGAGTATGAATTTTTATTCTGTCGCACACCGGTTGGTCCCCCGTGATTCAGAGAAATACTCCCGCCTGAGTGCAAATCTCGTCTCCGCCCGCATGGCGATGACCCCTGAGCGGTATGCATTTTATGGATTGCTTGTCTCGCTGTTCGGCGGTATTATTTTTGCGGTGTTCGGTTTTTTTGTTTCATTGACTCTCACCATGAGCATGCCGTCTGGTTATACGGGCATTTACAATGCGTATAAAATCACGTTACCTAATTCCCTTATGATTTCTGTTCCAAATGAGGCCATTTCCCTTATCGGGGCAGTTATTTCATTTATTATCGGGTCATTGCTGATTTATTTTATCGCCATGAAATACCCGGCGATGAGGAAGGGCAACCGTGCGACCAAGATTAACCTCACCCTGCATAATGCGGTCGCGTATATGTTTGCAATGAGGAAAGGTGGCGGGCAACTACTCGTCATTTTTCGTTCAATATCAGAAAATGCCCCAGTTTACGGTGAAGTCGCACTCGAGTTCAGGCAGGTCATCAGGGACGCCGATTTCTTTGGCATGGATGTCGTGACGGCACTCCGGCACCTGATGGAAACGACCCCGTCACAAAAGATGAAACAGTTCCTCGAGGACATGATATCAATTATCGAGACCGGCGGGGACCTGACCAGCTTCCTTGCAGGCCGGGTGCGGTTGTACCAGGAAGAGGCCCGTTTCGAACAGAAAGAATTTCTCCAGTTCCTGTCGCTGATATCAGAGTCCTATGTTACCCTTTTTGTCGCAGGGCCCCTGTTCCTGATCATCATCATGGTGGTCATGGGGATGATGGGTGGCGCCGCGGTTACCCAGATGGGTCTTGTCATTTACCTCCTGCTCCCTATCGGCTCCCTGGTATTTATCATCCTTATCGACATGATCTCGATCAAGTCTGAATCAGTGAACCGGTTTACCAGGACACAGGAACTTTCGGAATATTCTGATGTCAGGATCGAAAAGAAGGAGGGAGAGGGAAAATTTTTTGAAAAACTCCTCCATTATGACCGTATCAGGAATGTGAAGGAATTTATTCGGGACCCAGCCCGGACGTTCATAATGAATTACAAGCTGACCCTGCTTGTTACGGTCCCGGTTGCAGCGGTTTATCTCATCACGGTATACCTGAGTCTTCCTCCCGCCGGTTTTGAACGGTTCATCGATATGGTTGATGACCATGTCGTGATTGCCGTTCTTATCGTGCTGATCCCGTTTGGTATTTTTTACGAGCTCTGGAGACGCAATATCCAGGGGATTGAGGCATCGATCCCTGATTTTCTTGACAGGATGGCCGGGATCAACCAGGTCGGGCTGACCATATCGCAGGCGATCTCGATCATGGTCAATACCAAGCTGGGTCTCCTGTCATACGAGATAAAGCGGATCAAGCGGGACATGGACTGGGGCGCGAATTTTACAGATGCACTGATGAGATTTGAACAGCGGATTTCGACACCGATGATTGCACGTACTGTTACGTTAATCAGCAAGGCGACCAAGATGAGTGGTTCGATCAGTGACGTGCTGACCATCGCAGGGAGCGATGCGCGGATGTCGGAGACCCTTAAAAAGGAACGCATGTCAGAGATGTTCATCTATACGGCAGTCATTTACCTTGCATTCATCGTCTTTGTTTTCGTTGTGGCCGTTATCACGACCCAGTTCATACCCGTAATGGGGAACATCGATACCAAGGGGCTCCCGGCAACAGGTGCCTTTGCCGGCTTTAGTTCCGCCTCGATGTATACCATATCCCGGCTGATGTATCACGGGTGCCTGGTACAGGCGTTCTTCTCAGGGATTATAGCTGGTCAGATGGGAGAGGCCTCACTCAGTGCCGGTCTTAAACATGCAGCAATCATGCTCATTATTGCGGTGATTATCTTCAATTTCTTCATCTGATCTATTGCTATTTTTTGGGGGGGTCGACAGTCATGAACTGACCATGTCATGAAACACATAGTTAAGTATGATATCCCCAGATGGGGCGTATGAATCCTTCAGCTGCGATACCACATAAGCGGACCTGGATAATGTTCTACTGATCTGCTTTGTTGCCATCCTGTGGGCATAATTCCTGTTAGTAACAGAGCAAATGGTCTGGATGAGTTACACGCTCGTCACGATTGCCGCCCTCATCGGGATTTTCACCTTTGTCACGACAACGCAATTAAGGACCTGGATTTTCTTATTCCTGATCTGTTTTGTGGCGATTTTATGGTGTGCGTTCATGCGGAACCTGGGAGTTTTACTCTGGGTAAATGTATTCCTCGTTATTGTATCCGCAGGGAGGGCTTTGTGCATATTTCCTGAGCAATGATCATCTCGAAGAGAGACCCGTGATAAAAGAGGATGCATATATTTAATATTTTGGATTTTTTTCAATCAGCAAGAAAAAATAAAAATAAAAATATTTATCCTTTTAAACTGTCATTCATGCCGTTATTGCCATTTTTTTAAAAAAAATGGGATATTATGCAGAATAGGTCAAAAGGTTCTGCTGTATTTCATAGGCGTTGAGTGCATGGTCATAAAGTGCCATACTACCAATGTCTCCAACATAAGAATATGGCGATCCACTTTGGTATTGATTTCCGATATACATATTATAATCGTTGGTCTTTAAGTCCACGGTTGGGGGGGACAACATTGGGGGAGAAACGTGGTTATTATTGTTATAGTAGACAAGATCCAAGGGAGCACCTCCATTATTATAAATTTTCAGCTTCCCGCCCTCCACATTCACAGTCAGATAATTCCACTGGTTTGCCAGGACGGTCGGGGGTGTCATGGCCTGGTAGTGCAGGTAGGGTGATGCTTTATTATTCCATTCAAACAATAGCTGGTTTCCAATCTGGAAAACCTGGTAATTGTCGTCCTCATTTACTGCAGTGGCAGGGTTTCCATAACTCGGTGCCTGCCCTTTCCCAATGATCTGTCGCGTAGATGAATTATCGCTGGGATTGAACCAGAGGGAAATTGCCATATCCCCGTTAAAATCAAGGGCGGGGTTATCCAGGTACTTCATATACTGGGTACTACCATCAAATGTCCGGTACGACATATTGCCCGGACCTAACGTGGTACTGGTCGGTGCATTTGAGTCAGGGGTAGGTGTAAGGGTACTGCAATTGGAATAATACACATTACTTCCAAGCATGCCTCCCACCTTCGGCAGGGAGGTTGTACCTTTCGTAATTTTGCCATCAGCATTTGACATCACGAGAATATGCGACTCCTCGTCGACAAGTTGAATTGTCCAGACACCATTTACCATAGGCCTCATTGAACCTGTGGGCCGTGTGTCATTAATACACATATCACAAGGTCCCGAACCCGGCCGGTTTGCCGGGTACACGTACAGTTCTTTTCCGTAAAGGTTCCCGGTCAGGTCAGTGCAGTTCACACCGATATTTCGTCCATCCGGAGATATGGCCCTCACCGAAATCGGGTAGCCTCCTGGGGATTTTTTCTGCCCGATAATGTAAAAGGGATCTCCATTTTTCGGGAGGAGCCGGATGACTTCCACCTGCTGTCCGCTTGGCTGGGTGATCGGTGAGGCAGTCACTTCGCTCGCGATATAGGCAGATTTGTGCAGCAAATTCGGCATGAGAAATGCCGCAATAACAGCGGCCAGGCCGATAACGAGGATGACGATAAGAATGGTACCTATCAGATCGGAAACTCCCGTCTCTGTATTACCCTTTTTTTTTGTCATATGAAAATTCCGTATATGAAATGAGAGTCACGAAACGTATAATTATTACTGTTGTATCACAAATCCAAGGATCTTTTTTTCAAATCGTATTGAAGAGATAGAAATATACGAATGACCTTCCAAATGAAAGGTAATGAAGATCCAAGTATATCATATTCTAATCTTCCTGAGTGCGATTTCACTTCTTTTCATGCCGGTATCAGCTCTGGTTCCAGGTAATTCGACCGGTGTTTACCCTTCTGGGACTGTGCAGACTTCAGTAACAACCTTTGTACCCACGACATCACCTCCATTTGCTTTGCCTTCTGTTGCTATTCCGCAGAATGTCGGATTCGTGCCCATATGGCTGGCTTTAGGTATCATCCTGATTGTCATTGCCCTGTCAGGCCTGCTCTGGCGCTATTTCCACCCGAAATATGTTGCACCGGATGAGAGAAAGTGAAATTACAGGAAATAATTATATTTTTTCGTTTTTATTGTTAAAGAGGATTCATACCTGATGTCTCTCCATAAGAACAGGTTATCCTGACATAAGTGTAAATAACGCCATTTTAACGCCTATTTCTCCTGAATAAACCAATATTTATCGATTTTTTAAGACCGGGATAACCTGGAGAGATTAGGCAGATCGGGGTTAATTTCGACCGATTTATCGGGAATACCAGCCCTGAAGAAATACCGCATCAGCTTTTGATACGAATTATTTTTTAAAACCACCCTATTAGCAGTAAAAGAGGCCGAATTATCCTTATTTTCATCAGAACTCACTTTTTTCCCATATATCCTGTGTGAAAAAATGTATGTGCTGACATTATCAGGATGTTGTTTAACAGGTTTCATCTTCCGATCCGGTTGAAGTCAAAATCTGTAGTTTACCACCCGATTTACGTGAGAGTCAATCCATCACATGGAAGAACTATCGAAACGCTCAAAACGAACCTCACCTACACCCGCCACAAGCCTTTTGTGTGCCAGTACCTCACACATTAATAAGAGAGAATATCTTTGCAATCACCGCTCACAATTCAAAGGAGAAGAAGCCCGATCTTTTCCCGACTTAAACAGGCCCTGCCAGGTTTGCGTGCAGACTTTGGTGTGAAACGGATCGGCATCTTCGGTTCGTTTGCCCGCGGCGAGCAGAAACGAACAAGTGATGTTGACGTTCTCGTCGAATTCGCACACGGGCAGGCAACCTTTGATAATTTCATGAAGCTCGCGTTTTACCTCGAAGACCTGTTTTCACGAAAAGTCGATCTGCTGACTGTCAAAGGAATAGACCATTATATCCGATCCCGTGTGGAGAGTGAGGTGATCTGGATTGAAGGATGAATGGGTGTATATCCAACACATCCTTGACGAGATCGAATATCTCCGGTCCATTCGTGATACCATTACGTTTGAAGAACTCACTACAGACAGAACGATGGAGCATGCGATAACCCGTTCATTGGAGATTATTGGCGAAGCTTCAAAAAATGTTCCGGATATAGTTAAAGGTGAGTCACCCCATATCCCCTGGAAATTCATGGCCGGGCTTCGCGATAAAATCATTCATGGATACTTTTCCATCAATTATGATATTGTCTGGGATGTTATACAACACAAATTACCAGAACTCGAACCGCAGATCCGTGCCCTCCTTGATACGATGAAACCGGACAGTTTTCAATAAAATATCCCCTGAATTATTGTTATCGGCTACCTCCAGGGAGAGATAGTAACCTGGGCTATATTTTCAGGATTTAACGTTCATAAACAAATAGCCTCCGGAATACCCGCAAAATGTTTATCACCAGTAAGGATTTGCTGGTTATGGACACGGGCTGTTGCAAGGATCAGGCAATCAACTGCGCCCATTGTTTTTTTCTCTGAGATTTGTTGAATCTTTATGGTACCGCCAAGGAGTCCAATCTGATCATCTATGGGTATAACTTCTGCCTGATCGGTTATCTGTTTAATAACCATTATTGCAAACTCACGGTTTTTAATCTGTTCCAGGCGGTACCGGAGTTCATAGAGCGTCAGGACAGATAGAGAGACAGGTGAACTGTTGAGAATGATGTCACGTGCACGGTCTCCCCTTGGGGACCCACCCATCATCTCAAGCCAGGCCCAGGTATCAACAAGGATTCCGGAGTTGGTCACCCTTTGTCCTCCTCTTCACATTCCCGATCGTGTTCCAGGTACAATTTTTCTATATCGATTCCAGGTAATATCCCAAATAGTGTGTCCAGCGGTTTGATAGGGATCAACTCGATATGCCCCTCCTTTTCCAGTACCTCAAATCGTTTCGCGTTAAAACGGTCCCGTATTTTTTTGGGAAGCACCATCCGGCCTGTTGCATCCACAACGATAACCGGGCCGGACCGGGGCAGGTATTCTGTACCCGGTTCATGCACGCTGGTGTAATTCCCGGTCTTTCCCGATCGTAATCTTTTCTGTTTCATATCTTCACCCGTTGCTACCGGTTTTCGGCCATCAACTATGAAAATACCGAACGTATTTTCATTCCTCCGATCCTGCGTATGAGATAGTATAGGATAATGGATAATAAAGTATTAGGTAATACGATTAAAATGGTAAATAATTATTGTTGGTAATTATTTTGGTTACATGGAATCGAATAATTTTCGGGAAATCCCAGGTAAATAGACATTGTTGGGTTGGGAATGAAGGAAAGACTTCCGCACGACTATTTGTAGCATCCCCCTGATGCCACCCGGTAGCACCATACAACTTTTTTAAAGATCTGGTTTATATACGCTGCAAGTGCTACTACTGTCTTGAGATATGAAGCGCCCTGCATTCCGCTGTTTGAATGATCGAGGACTTGATGAAACGGTCAGCGTTATCCTGATGGTGATCCTGGTAATCGCCGTTTCCGCCATTGTCGCCAGTATCGTGTTCGGCCTTGCAATCTTTTATCCAAAATCTGCTTATATCGCTGTCCAGACCGAGGCAAAAAATGTCTCGCCTGACAACTGGTACCTTTCAGTGTCCCACATGAACGGTGATGCGGCCTACCTGAACCACACCTTAGCTACCAATAACGGGATGCCGGTGGATTTCCAGTTCACGACCCCTTCAGGCGCCACTGTTATTCCCTTCCCGGACCCGGCCGATGGCCCGGAGACCTGGAAACCGGGGGATACCCTGTTTGTGTACAATAAATCAGGTCTCCTAGGGGTCACAAAAAATGAAACAACCGCCCGGAAAGGCACGGGACTACCTGTCGGGGTATGGAGGTTCGATGTGGTTGACAAGACTGACGATGTGCTCATTTATACGAAGAATACCGGCGTAGGTGTGGCCGAACCGACACCTACAACAACAATATCTCCTGCTCCGACATTCACAGGCATCACCCCTGCTTCAGGACCGATATCGGGCGGAACACCTGTAACCATAACCGGGACGAATCTTTTCGGAGCGACTTCAGTAACCTTTGGTGGCACATCTGCTACCAGTGTCACGGTTGTCAGTGGTACTTCGATCACTGCGACAACACCTCCCCATGCACTCGGAACCGTTAACGTTGTCATCACTACGCTTAATGGTACTGCAACCGGGACAGGTGTATTTACCTACATTGCAGCACCGGTGGTAACCAGCGTCTCTCCTACTTCCGGATCAATAACAGGCGGCACACCGGTAATTATCACAGGGACTGGCTTTACCGGTGCAACTGCAGTATCCTTTGGTGGCACAGCCGCAACCTCGTTCACGGTTAATAGCGCCACACAGATCACTGCGACCGCCCCGGCCCATGTTGCCGGAACCATTGATATCACAGTCACTACACCCAGCGGCACATCCGCCACTTCGTCTGCTGACATATATACCTTTACAACAACCCCTACGTTAACAAGCATCTCACCAAATTCGGGCCCGACAGCGGGCGGCCAAGCTGTAACGATCAGTGGGACTGGCTTTACCGGCACTACTGCATTAACCTTTGGCGGCACAAATGCAATCAGTTTCTCTGTCGTTAGCGATACTACGATAACTGCGATAACGCCCGCCCATGCAATTGGGATGGTAAACGTTGTTGTTACTACACTCGGCGGTACTGCATCCACGACATACACCTATGTCTCACCACTTACTATTAGTGGAAGCAAAAGTGGGGGTCAAGGATTAGGTGATGTTTATGCAGACAGCCTTATGGCTTCACCTCTGGGCAATTCATGGGCGGTCAACGTCATTTATGGCAACAGCCAGACATTCTACTTGAAACCGAACTCGAACAAACAAGTTTATTGGTACCAAATTGACACCGACGCAAAGGTATATCCAGCAGCAGGGGATGGCGTTATTGTTAACGCCACAGTCATTAATGTCGTTACCGATCGTACATTTAATGTAGAATTTAAATGATTTTCTTTTTTTCAAAAACTGCTTATCGTTGAGATGAACAGCATGTCCCAGGTAGAACTGGTATCGAAATCCTTTTTCATTCCTGCTCCGATCAAGACCTGTGCGAAAGAATAGGATATACTAAATTCCCTGGAACGTGTCACCCCCAGCTAAAAACCACCTAGTTCCCGTACATCGTACGGAAAGTTCCATAAGGATATTCAAGGGGTTCCATACCTGCATTGACTAATCAGGGACTATTTTAAGACTTCCGGATTTTTCGTACGGAATTCTGGAACTTCACAGTGAGTGGCCGGGCCTGTGTCACTCATGCATTTGAAATTGTACGTGAGATCTAATTTTCCGTAGTATAGACTATCATCAGTACAATTAAGTGTATTAGTACCAGTAATTTCTGAATCAGGGGCTCCCCCATGGAATTTGATCCACGCGGGAAACTTTCCATTTCCTTCAGCTTGTTTCCGTAGTCTGCCATTCTTTTCCAGATGGATCATCCAGAGCCAAACCTCGGTGCCGCTGCTTATGTGACAAAACAATATGATCATCAGAAGTACCGGTTACCGGGACCAGGATACACCACACCAGATCTTTTTCATTGATTCTTTTCGGCCAGTTCAATAATTGTCTTGACCCTGTCCCGCTTTTCGATATAATTCTTCAGGTAAGGACCTGATGAGATCAAATCCACTAACATTTCTTTATCCTCGCTGTCGGATATGATGAAGATTTGAACATACCCGGATCGTAAATCAGTTAATGCGGAGAGATACTCCCTTTTTGCTTCAGAATACTTATCACTCACAGGGATATCAGAAATTATCGCTGATTCTTTATCAGTAATTTTTACAATTTCCCCGCTATGGTACGATAACGCATTGTAATCAATTGCTTTATCGCCGTGAGCAATAGCCATCTGAACCTGATCGAGTTCTTTACTGATACTGGATTCAGAGTTTTGCCACTCATGTTTGAATTGATCATCTGTACTTAAACCCATACAGCCGAAAATAAGATTACCAGATAGAAGGATTAAAACTAATATTAACCCCTTTACGGTTATTTTCATGAAGAAACCCCGCTTAAAATGAATACGACGTTGCACTATAGTGGATACCTTACCATTAAGCATTCGGCTCGTTACAGATACCATAATGACCCGGTTTTCCTCCAGGATAGCAGGAAATCATACTTCCGATTTTTCTGGACGATTTGTGGAATTAAAAAATCCAATTTCTCCACAAGAGAACCATGCCGGTAATCGGATAATGCTGTTTGGGAGGAATTGATTTCCCTGCTAAATGGGACGATAGGAATCTTTTATTAAGAATAAATCAGAATGTTAAAATAGATCATGGTGGATTCCCGGCGAGATGACGCGATTTCGGAAGTAATCGGCTTTGTGCTGATTATTGCATTGATAGCGATAATAGCATCGTTGTACCTCACCTACGTGGTACCTGCAACGGGAAGGGACCTTGAAATTGCGCACATGGACGTCGTCCAGAACCAGTTCCTCGACTATAAATCCACGGTAGACTCGCTCTGGATTAATGGCCAATACAATACCCAGGTCAGTTCCCCGTTTACGCTCGGGACAAATCCCGGCTCTTCACAGGGCTCGTTTGTAAATATGCCACTCTTCCAGCCTGTAACGTCAGGGGGCACGATGGTTGTTACGGACAGGGATTCAATAAATGTGACTGCTGATGCACTATATGATGAAACTGGATCACCAAGTTACACTCCATCACCATTAGTGCAAATTGAACCAAACCATCTTTTCGTAAATTTTCTGACGAGTAATAATATTTCTAATCCGGTTTCTGTAAATATCACACCGACAAATGGCATTTGGAAAGCTCAATTAAAAACCATACCAGGACCATCAACCGCACTAACAATAACAATATTGAAAAATAATATTATAACTGTAAACAATCTGACTATTCAATATTCTATTGCTCCTAATCAATATTACCAAGTAGATCTGACAAACAGTGCTTATGGCATAAAGGAGTCATTTGTCTACCCTTTTAGCTTATCTTTCCAACCCAATGATAATACCGTAACAAATATGCCCACAGGATATCTCCAAAAAACAGGGGTGATTGTACCGACATCGAAAATGGGATCCCTTGAGTATCACTCTAACAATAATTACTGGATCACTCAAAATTATATTTACCAGTATGGGGGTGTATTCTTACAACAGGATACAGGGGCAGTTGTAAAATTAGTTCCTTCTATTACAATTAAGAAAGATCTAACAAACCAAAGTTTAACGCGAGTAACTATTAATAACATCACAATCAGTAAAACAGCACCTTCTATTATTGGCGGTTCTTCTCTGGTTGAGGTGCTGACCTATTTACAAAAACCAACTGTGAATTTGAATAACCTCGTCAATCCTCAAACATCAGGAGCTCCTAACGCGAAATCGGTCACAATTATTATTACGACAGATGACCGCTCGAATGATGATGCGGTAGCAAAGATGTGGTTTAATACATTTTTGAAGATAAGACAAGATAGTGATGCTAAGGATAGAATTACTGTTCTACCACGGAATGGAAATATAGTGACAATGAACATAAATGATAATTCTGGGTATGATATAATATTAGACGTCCAAAGTAGTGTCGCGACTGTATCACTCTCTCCAACATCTTACCAGTTTAATTAATATTACAATGAATTTACAAAATTGATGAAATAGACGACTGGAATAAATAATGAAAATCAAAAAAGATGAAATTGAATTAGAATCTGGTGTATCGGAACTAATAGGCGCAATTCTTCTCGTATCACTTGTTGTAATGCTTATGATGGTTGTAACCACTGTTATAATTTCCCAGCCTCGCCCAGAAAAAATACCGGAATTAAGTGTATCTATTTCCAATGCATCGAATAATGTTACGATAACTCATATGGGGGGAGATACACTAAAATGGGGGGAATTTCAAGTAATAATTGACGGAAATCCAGTACCTCCCTTATACTATCATAATTCTGCGGGAGGATTATTAATAGAAACAAAAGAAGATTGGTCTTTCGAAAACCCTACCATTGTTATTTATTATCAGCCTTCACTTAAAGTTGTCGAATTATACTATAATGGACCTTCCAATAAAATTCTACTGGCCAAGACGAATTTTGTGTAATGGTATTTTTTGAAAAGGAAAAGCTGTAATCAATCAAAAATAAGATTACGAACATTCATCACCAAAAATAGCTTTTTATCTTTTACTCATAAAGGGTTACAACAGTGACGATTATTTCAAGCCATAATCAATTACGCTGAAATCTAACACGATCATGAAATGAGGGGAAATGAAGGATAAGAAAAATTGCCATATATCGGAATTAGGCGTGTCGGAATTAATTGGTGCGTTAATCCTAATTTCAATGATCGTTCTTGTTGTAGCCGTTATTGCAGCAGGACTAATATCAAGTCCATCAGCAGACAAAGTCCCACAGGTAAAGTTTTCGGTTGTTAATACTACCAATCTGGTCAATGGCGTACCCTCCTATTCAATAAGTATCACCCATATCGGAGGAGATGAAATATCAGATGGAAATTATGCGGTATTTATTGATGGAAAGAATATAACAGATTTCACGGTTAATTCAAATCCAGATAAAAAATGGTCAATTGGACGGATAATCACTGTAAATTCTACAAATCCACCGGGATTAATAAGTGTATATTATACTGGGACTAATTCTCCGACATTACTCGGCCAGAGATCAGTCGGACCAATTCCTTTTACGATTCCATGTTCACCCCCTGTTGCTAATTTTTATGGGGTACCACTTACAGGAGACCAACCACTCACGGTCCAGTTTACTGACACTTCAACCAATAATCCTAGCTCGTGGATCTGGGAAAACCAAACAGGAGGTGGCAGTTGGACCCAGTTTAGCACGGCCCAATCCCCGAGACAAGTCTTCACATTACCAGGTGTCTATAATATCCGACTTACTGCCTCGAATGCAGGTTGTTCAAATTCGAAAATCGAACCGAATTATATTACTGTAAATGCCGTCTGCACAAAACCATCAGCAGCATTCAATCCCAATATATCCTCAGGTACCGCCCCTTTAACTGTCAAATTCACAGACCAATCAACCGGCAGTCCAACAAGCAGGAGCTGGAATTTCGGGGATAATGGAACATCTTCACTACAAAGTCCCTCATATACCTTTGTGAGTCCCGGAACCTATAATGTCAATCTTACCGTATCAAATGCGTGTAACTCAAATTCAATTATAAAACAAATCACAGTTTCCCTACCATCCTGCGGATATATATCAGGAACGAAATGGAATGACATTGATGGTGATGGGAGTAGAGATGTGAATGAGCCGGGGCTGGCTGACTGGCGGATAAATGTTCGATGGACAAGCAATAATTCCATCGCCGGATCTGCCATTACAAATGTGAATGGGGACTATATTATAACCGGACTCATTTATACGGGACCTGATGTTGATACCAAATATGATATTGAAGAAATCTCTCAATCAGGATGGATACAAACATATCCAAGTGGAGGTGTTTGGAGGAATGTTCATCTCAAAGATACATCTCCTTGTTATGCAAATAACATAGATTTTGGTAATCGATGTACAGGGTTCACAATTTGGGCATGGGTAAAATGGATAAACAAACCCTCTACACCTTTAGATAACCAGACCTTTGCGACTATTGTTGTGAAGGGCAATTCGAACTTTAATCGCCAGTACCATCTTGAACACGACCAGGACAATACTAAATTTGAATTTAACATTGCAACAGTATTGGCGGGGGGTCAAGGAATTCAGGTATTTTCCACCACAAACCCAATCAAAGGAGTATGGTATCTTATTACAGGGGTATACAACCCCACGTCACCTGGAACTATGACAATTTACGTAAACAATTCTCCACAGAGCTCGAGATCCGTTGACAGTTCAGGTCTAAGGGCTTATTCAGGTAACCAACAGATTGGAGGACCGTCGGGCATCAATTGGCCAAATCCCCCTCCTTCTCAACAGCAACGTGTTTTCAACGGATCCATATACGGAGTTCAGACCTTTGATTACGTAAAGACTCAGGCCGAGATACAAACCCATTATAACATCCAAGATCACCCCACGTAATACCAGATTCAGAAAAATGTCCACTTCTGATAAAGCACTTTTGGCAGTACTGATTCAGCTAACGTAGCGTAATTTCAGACACAAACCGTTGTTGCAATCTCTAGGTTTCGCAATAAAAAGAACCTCATCCTTACATCCCATATTAAGCAATAAGCACCAAATATCGTTTTATGCACAACAGTGAGAGCGGAGTATCGGAGATTATCAGCGCAGTCCTTGCTGTCATACTCGTCATCGCTCTTGCTGCCATCATCGGGGCTATTTTTCTCGGATGTGTAGTCCCGCTCCCGAAAACCCCCTATATTGCCACCCAGGCAACACCGATCAACATCACGGACGCCTCCGCTGTTCAGTTATTCCTCGAGCAGGGAGAGACGGTTTCGCTCGCACCTGCCACGGCATCAGGGTCACCGGTAAAGTTTTCATTGACGAAAACGGATCGGTTACCTACAATTTTGTCCCGTTACCAGGGGCTGCACTGAATGGCTGGAAGCCCGGGAACTCCCTCTTCTTATTCAGGAATGCAACAGGGTCATGGGTCACAGATTCCCCGTCATTGGTCAAGAACAATACCGGTTTTTCAAATGGCACCTGGAAGGTGAGCATTATTGATGCGACCTCAAAAATCCTCATCGCTCAGCATACAATAGCTCTTACCGGCGGTTTAACACCTGCACCTTACCCGGTGTACCCGGGGTTTACTGTCGAGGCATGGGTAAAGTGGATAAACAAACCAGATATTTCGGATCCAATCCCAACTAATCTGGAAAACCAGACTTATACGACCATCGTTATCAATGGGGACACGAATAGTAACCGCCAGTACCAAATTGAGCACGATCGGCTGGATCTGCACTTTGAAGTAGACTTTGCAACCGTTACACAGGGGAGCTGGGGAACATGGATATTTTCAACCACACAGCCGGTTTCCGGAACCTGGTACTATGTCACCGGGGTCTATAACCAGACACCAGGGGATGTGGAAATCTTCGTGAATGGTCACCTGGAGGCATCCCAACATTTAGATAGTTCCGGCCTTCGGTCATCAACAGGGCCAGTCCAGAGGGGAGGACCCCGAGGAATTACTTTTGAAGGGGTTGCCAATACGCGAATTTTTAACGGGGATATCCGCGGACTAAATACCTATGAGAGGGCAATGGGCTCACCTGAAGTGGCTTCACGGTTTGCCGCCGGACTTCCAATATCCTGACAGGGTTTTTCATCGTCAGTTAACGTTTCGAGTAAGGGGGAATCCCATTATAACGCAATTTGAGCAGGGATCGGTCTATTCCAATCGTAGTATCCCCTGTTAAAAGAATAACCACGACACATTCCATATTAAGCAATAAGCACCAAATATCGTTTTATGCATCACAGTGAGAGCGGAATATCTGAAATAATCAGCGCAGTCCTCGCTGTCATACTCGTAATCGCTCTTGCTGCCATCATAGGGGCTCTTTTTCTCGGCTGGGCAGTCCCGCTCCCGAAAACCCCCTACATTGTCACCCAGGCTACCCCTGTCAATATCACGAATGCCTCTGCTGTTGAGTTATTCCTCTCCCAGGGAGAGACTGTGTCACTAGCCCCATCGAAAGCTTCAGGGTTACCGGTGAAATTTTCATTGACGAATGGATCGGTAACGTACAATTTTATCCCGTTACCCGGGACCGCTCCAAATGGTTGGAAGCCGGGGAACTCCCTTTACTTATTCCGGAACGCATCAGGATCATGGGTTACAGATTCCACATTTCCGGTTAAGAATAATACTGGTTTTTTAAACGGGACCTGGACGGTGAACATTGTTGATGCGACCTCAAATATCCTCATCGCCCAGCATACGATATACCTCTCCGGTGGTGGAGCACCTTCACCATACCCCAGGTACCCGGGATTCACCGTTGAAGCGTGGATAAAATGGAACATAGCCCCGGCTAGTCCACCACCTGATGCACAATGGGCGACCATCGTAGTGAATGGGAACTCGGATAATAACCGCCAGTACCAGCTTCAACACGATCAGACTGACACAAAATTCGAATTTGCCCGTGAGAAAAAATCAGGAGGTATGACATATATTCAATCAACCACGCATCCATCAATGGGGACATGGTTTTATGTCGTCGGCATTTACAACCAGACACCGGGTACGATGTCAATCTTCGTAAATGGTGTGCAGGAGTATGGTTCAAACCCGGGAGGTCCTGACACCACCGGCCTCCGGACACCAACCGGTCCATACCAGGTAGGAGGGCCGGCTGGTATTCAGTGGCCGGATTCTGCAAGTATGCTCAGGAAGTTCAATGGGAATATCAGGGGACTAAATACCTATGAAAGTGCAATGGGTCCAGCCGAGGTGGCTTCCCGGTTTGCGGCCGGGCTTCCATGAGCTTAGTCCCCGGACCATAATATCACCACCCCGTATCAACCAATAATCATACAATGAGTCACAGATCATGAAAAACGATCACGCAATCAACGAAATTATCGGTTCGTTCCTGATCGTTATCCTGGTAATCGCAGTGGCCGCGATTGTTGCCTCACTTTTTCTCGGCCTTATCGATCTCACACCAAAATCCGCATTTATCGCTCCGGATATCACAAGCCAGAACATTTCCGGGAAAAATGTAGTTAAGTTGTATAACAGGGGCGGCGATACTGCAAGCCTGAACCTGAGCAGCCAGGGACAATATGTAATGGGGGTGTATATCGATTCATCCACGGGGAGTACACGGGCAGTTCCACTCTCGCAAACGAACCAGTTCCGCCCAGGTGACACGCTCTATGTGTTCAAAACTGCGAGTGGTTTCTACATTACTAACAACCTTTCAGAATTATTATCACCTGCCATAGGACAATTCCCTCCGGGTGCGATTACAGTACGGCTGGTGGACGAGAATTCACATCTCCTCATCGCAAAGTGGAACATTGATGCAGGGGGATCACAGACATCCCCTGGCGGTATTCCAAATGGTACATCAGGGTTCTGGTCATTTAACGATGGAGCGGGGACTACCACTGCAGACCTCTCCGGGAAAGGGTATACGGGCATCATCACAAATGCAACCTGGGTAAATGGAAAACAGGGAAAAGCACTTCTTTTCAATGGTATTGACAGTAGTGTCCGTATACAGGGATCCGCATCTGAAGCACCGGAGAACGCGATAGCGTTTGAAGCCTGGGTAAACCCAACGGAGCAGAATACGACGAAAATCATCCAGAAGAGGGACTGGGACGGAGAGGGCATAGGCCAGGACAAATATAACGGGTGGCAGGGTTCGATTTATACCGCGGACAAGGTCCTCCACAAAGTAAACTGGGGGGGTGGGCCGGTGCTGCTCAATTCATGGACCCATCTCGCCCTCACGTATGACGGTGCCTCCCTAAAACTCTATGTGAATGGGGTTCTCAAGGGAGAAACACCGGTTACCGGAAAACTAAAGAAAACCTCTGAGGACATTTATATCGGGTCTGATGCAGGTGGCCAGAAATTCTTTAAAGGCACCATTGACGAAGCCGCATTCTACAACAGGTCCCTAAGTGCAGCTGAGATCGCTTCAAGGGTATGATGAATTGTAACTGGTTTGTTATAAAATAACAGTTTATTAACGACCTGACTGAATGTTGTGCCACCCAACATGCAGCAATAGTAATGCGAGAACACTCGTCGGTTATTTTCATTATAGACGTAGTTCCACTTTCTGATTTTCACAGGATTTTAACAGGGGATTTCCTCTGCCCAAACAATCATTAACCCGGATTTTACGTCTTCTCAGCCTCTTCAACTGACTCAACCAAATCGGCAAATGTTGAGATCTGCGTCAGCAGGGCCGGGTCAAGCCCTTTCTCGACAGCGAGGAACACGCCAGCTACATCAAATAACCGGAGCTTGTTCGTGATAAAATGAATAAACTTTGATATGGTGACTGAGGGGGAATAGAGGAGCATTGTTGAGATATCATCAACGAACAGGCACTTCTTATCCCCCGGGAGGATCTTGAGCCCCTCAGTGATGACTATGCCGATATCAGTGAGATTTCCCGGGTTGGAAATATATTTACAGTGAGGGTCGTCAGAAACCGTCTGGCCTCCAGAGTATTTTGTCACTGCATCGACGACGAACACTTTTGACATGTCAATTCCTGCCGCTTCGTACGTCCGCCGGATCACGATGTTAGGGAGTGTGACAGATACCAGCATTACGCTGTAGCCTGTGCTAGTCAGCTCCTTGATTACCGCGGTATTCGTCTGCTTCAGCCTGCGCGAGTCAGCAAGCAGTAGGACGATCCGGTTCTCGTTCAGCGTATCGGCAGAAAATCCCATGTTAGCTCTATCTTTTCAGGTATTTCTGGTATGCTTCAGGTATGTTGGTAAAACCCGTTGAAATTGCCATGTTCAGTTCACGCAGGTTCGAAACAATCTGTTCTGTATTTTTGATCTGGATCTGGAGCTGGAGGAGGAGCTCATCGGGTGTTACATCACCGGCCTTGACCTGGTCCCGGATATCTGCCAGGCGGTCCCCGATTAGTTCAACGGGGTTCTTCAACCTCATGGCAGTCTCAGAGATATAGGCCAGCAGGGCTTTCTCTGTTTCACGTTGTTTCGTGAGATCCCTGGCAATGGTGGCAATCCCGATGATGTTGTTCCGGTGGTCAAGAATTGGAGAGAGTGAGAGTGAAATTTCAACATGGCCCCCGGTTTTTTTTATCCGGAATGTGTTGAAATGTTCAACATGTTCACCTTTGACGACCTGGTCAACAATATCATGAAGGGCTCCCATTTCCTCATCAGGAACGATTTCGTGCAGGTCGGTACCGATCATTTCTTCCCGGGCAAATCCATAGATCCTCTCGGCGCCCCGGTTCCAGGTCGTAATCAGGTGATTTAAGTCCTCGCTGATAATTGCATCGTCAGAAGAGGTCACGATTGCAGCGTGCAGGGCCCGTACCTCCTCACCTTTTTTGATTTCCGTTATATCACGGCTGACCCCCCGGTACCCGAGAAGGGAGCCATTCTTGGCATAGTATGGAATGGCACTTGATTCAAGAACGACGACCCTTCCATCCTTGCGGCGGGTATGGGTCTCAATCAGGTGCAGCTCCTTATGCTCCTTAAAATTTTTTATGAACATATCGCGGATAAAGTTCGCATCCTCGAACGAGATGAATTCAGATGGCATATGGCCAATCAACTCTTCAGGGTGGTATCCAAGCAGGCTGAAGCTCCGGGGGCTCACGTACTTGAACAGCCCTTTCGCATCGATCAGCCAGATCATGTCATGGATCTCTTCGACCAGTGTACGGTATTTCTCCCGGCTTTCGTGGAGTTCGCGCTCAACCTTCTTCTGTTCAGAGAGGTCGATAAAACTCTCTACCAGTACCGGGCGTTTTCCTAGCGTAATCCGTGCAACACTTTTCAATACGGGTATGGCGCTGTGATCTTTCCGTATCAGCAGACGTTCAATACTATCAAATTTTTGCCCGAGATCAGTAATCGGGCATTGAAGTTCTTCGGAGGGACAGACAATGCCAAAACATGATTTACCTAAAATATCAGGTTCCGTTGCTTCCATCATATGGAGTGCTGCAGGGTTTACCTGCACAACAACATGGGTTTCTGCATCAATTACCATGACACCGGACGGGAGAGAATAGAGAAGTTTTCGCAGACGTTCCTCGGATTCCTTGATCGCCAGTTCTGCCTGGTGCTGCTCAACCGCCTTCCTGATCTTGTGGGTCAGAGCAATAAACTCATTTTTCGGGTCACCTGCACGTATGAGATAGAAATCGGCACCATTATTGATCGCATCCATCGCCACCTGTTCCTGCCCTTTTCCGGTGAAGATGATGAAGGGTGTCTGATCCCCGGCTAGCCTGAGGGTTTTTAAAAATTCAATTCCCGTCATAACCGGCATATCGTAATCGGATACAATCACATCGTATGTCTTTGTCTTAAGTTTTTCAAGCCCTTCCGCCGCAGACTGTGCCGCATCCATCACCATCTCCTTATTCCTCGTGAGATAGATACGGGTAATTTCCAACAGGGCAGGATCATCATCTACGAGCAAAACAGATATCATAACGATTCCTCTTTTTGAGTTGTCTCTCCACCAATGATAGAATATATAAGGCTTATTCGTTATCCTTAAATAACTAGTTTATGAATTCTGAAATTTGCAGGGTCGTATTATTCGGTTTACCTGTTGATGCAACCTTGTTTTTAAGAAAAAGATGTAAACGGATCCTTTGTGATGAGCTCCCAAAATGAGGTCAAATGTTTTCCCGACCAGGGTTGAAAGATGTGCATGCAATTAATCCGGTAATCATCCGTATTCTTTTTTTCATTGTCCGGTTTTACGATATTAAAGAAGGCCTTCCAGAACTGATCGTGTAGGTCAAACATCTATGACGAATAAAATATAGATATAGTACAAAGGTCAGTTTCCTCAAGGTTGACAATTTAAACCCCGCATCCCTGCAGGTTGTATTTCTCACCTTAAGTTCTGAATTCCCTGATAGCCTCTTTCCCAAATCAGAGCGTCGAAAAGATAAACGCAGTTCCATGAATATTTATTCATAAAATCGGTTAAAAAAATAAATTATTCTGATGATTCATTAATGACCAGTTCCTGGTCAATGAGTATATAAGAAGGTGAGGGGAGCTTGTGACCTCCATGCCGGAGTGCATCCTTCGCCTTTTCCATGTACTGGGGTGTCGTATAAATCGTGAAAATCTTCTGCTTCGATTCTACGCGCGCAGCAGTCCCTACGGGTTTCCCAAAAGAAAGCCGCATCCCTTCTGATACCCTGTCTGCACCGGCACCGGTTGCCTGCTTGTTTTCGCGGAGCACGTGGTGTGGGTATACCCTGATTTTAAAGTGGAAGTTCATTCTTCCAACCTCTTTCATCAGGCGCCTGTTTATTGCAATACGTGCCGCTTCAAGTGCAGTATGCCTGATCTGGCAGCTCTCTGTTACAACAAGGTGGGCCTCGAGTGGAAACTCGGATGAAAGGTTTCCCATCTCGAACTGGACAATTTTACTTCCAGGCACACCGCCCATGTATTTACGGCGTGTATATGCCTTCTTTGAAATGTTTCTATACATCTTTCCCGGTTTTCGTACCATGGCTCAGAACTCCTTTGATCTATTCGTTCTTTATAAAAAGGAGATATTTGCTATTAAATCTTACTGGATGAGCTGGGGTTCATCGATCAGACCGAGCACATAACGGCGGACCTTCGCGAAGTCCTGACTGGTCCTGTCTCGCGGGCGGGGAAGATCGATATTCACGACTTCTTTCACCGTTCCAGGCCTGTTCGTGAGCACGACTATCCGGTCTGCCATAAAAACGGCTTCATCAACACTGTGCGTCACGAAAAGGACGGTTTTTTTCGTTTTATCCCATATTTCAAGCAATTGCTTCTGGAGCATGTTCCTTGTCTGGGCATCAAGCGCCCCGAACGGTTCATCCATCAACAGGACAGACGGGTCAATTGCAAGTGCACGGGCAACGGCAACGCGCTGGCGCATACCTCCGGAAAGTTCGTAGGGAAAATTTTTTCCAAATCCGCAAAGACCGATCAGGTCAAGATAATGGCCGGCAATCTTGTGACGTTCCTCTTCAGCCATCCCTTGCATCTCAAGGCCAAATGAAATATTGTCAAGGACAGTCCGCCAGGGAAACAACGAATAGTCCTGGAAAATCATCGCCATTCGGGGTGTAGGCCCAGTGACTCTTTCCCCTCCGATAAAGACCTCTCCCGTAGTCGGTTTCTCGAGACCCGCTATGATACGAAGTAATGTGGTCTTCCCACATCCGGAAGGTCCGAGGACGCAGGTGAATTCTTTCTGCTGTACTTCGAGATTTATGGATACGAGTGCAGCCGAGCGGACATCACGTTGCTCGAATTCTTTGCTGATATTTTCAACAAGAAGTGTCATCGGTCTAACTCCCTCCACATGAATTTCTTCTTCTCAACAAATTTAAAGAGATAATCAATTCCAAGCCCGATAACCCCTATAACAACAATACCTGCAATGATTACCTGCACCTGGCCCCAATTATAGGAAGTAATAATGAGATACCCGATTCCAGAATTAGTCCCGGGCATCATCTCTGCTGCGACGACACACATCCATGCAATGCCGAACCCTACCCGGAGACCGGTCCATATGGTAGGGGCTGCACCAGGGAGGACCACGTTGACCAGGACCTGCCTTTCTTTTGCACCGAGCGTCTGAGCAGCTTCGATCCATGTCTTTTTTATGCTTTTCACCCCGTCGAGTGTATTAAGCAGGATGGGAAAAAAAGCACCGATTGCGATTATAAATACCATGGACAAGAGGCCAATCCTGAACCATGCAAGGGCAAGAGGGACCCAGGCGAGCGGGGGAATTGGACGGAATACCTGTATCGTGGAATCAAAAAAATCGTGGGCCTTACCATTCCGGGCCATTGCAATACCAAGAGGGATTGCGAGCACGGCTGCAACAAAAAATCCAATTAATACTCTCCCGAGACTGACCATTGCGTTGCCAATGAGGCTCCCGCTTCCCAGGATATCGGCAAATGGCCTCGACAGCACGAGCAGGACAGATTCTATCGAAGGGAGGATAAATGGGTTATCGATAAGTACCGAGAGCACTTCCCAGCTGATAATAATGATAACCGGAAGCGCAATTTTTAAAAGGATGGATTTTGAGAGGATCCAATGCCACCATCGTTGGTGCTCGGGGGGCATTTGCATGGTGTTATTTCTCCCTGCAGCCAGATGAACCTTCTTTCACGGAAGATCCCGAAATAGGAAAGGATAGTATGAACATCATGTTCCGGACCGGAACATGGGCATCCCGGTTACGATGAGAACGCGATGTCGGATATATCCGTGGAAATGAACGTACCATGGTGTGAATCCCGTAAAAACAGGTTGGTGTCAGACAAATTTTATTGTCACACCGCTTGATTTCAGGGAGTATTGCAACATTACGTCCTGGATGGACCCTTTGGACGGCGCTGCAATCTTTAATGGTTTTCCACTTGCAGAACGCTGTTGCGCATAGCTGATGAAGCTGTTCCAGTCGTGGGCAGGGGAACCCTTTGTTGCGACAAGTCCTGATCCCTCCGTGTTAATGGGCATCAGTACTTTTATCGCGGACCCTTTGTCAATAGACCCGATTGCAGGGGGGACCCCGGCATAACCCATTCCGACAATATCTGTCGCTTCCATCTGCATCAGTTGTGGCCCGGCATCTGCCGAAACGAGTTTCAGTTCAGCAACTGTCACACCGTTGACAATAAGATCGCAGATTTCCGGTTTTGTTGCCGTGGGGTCTCGTGGCTTGATTGCGATGCCGTAGGTGTCGTTGAAGTATTTCCATTCCTTGACTGCTATAATGAGAGAACCACCGTGCATATCACCCTTTAGGTACCCGATTCCGACCTGTTTGTTCAGTTTGGCAGGGGTGACGATCTTCTTGTCAGCAATCATCTGTTTCGCGTCCCTGTACGGCTTGAAATTGAACAGCAGGGCATCCCTGTTTTCGGCACTGGTGTTTTTCAGTGAGCCGGTGATATAACCGAGGCTGATCTGGGCATTAACGAAATTTTCAGTTCCGTTAATCCATTCCGGGGTGGGCTCAGTTGTGTACCGTACCGTGGGGATCGCATCTTTTAAGACACTGAATGCCGGGACAGACTGGTCACCAAACTTAATAGTGTCGTTCCCGATAATCCAGGTAGACATGTCAGCAGCTGCCTCGTTTGGATGATCGGTAATCCACTGGTCAGCGAGGATTGTCTGGGCTGCCATGGCATTAACAAAATCAGGGTTGCTTGCATACAGTTCATCACGGACAGTGAGGACACAGCAGGGGTGGTTATTCCATTCCGGAACCGGGGGGAAGTCCTTGGTATAGGTGACAAGCTGCCCGATACCTGATACCGTTGCAACGGATACGTACGGCTGCCATGCGATGTAGCCATCTACCTGGTTCGTTGAGAGGAGGACCGGCATCGGCCCTACACCTCCTGCATACATGACATCGACTTCTGTGGCGCCAGTGCCGGCAGGAGTTGTTACCTGGGGGGTAACATTTGTTGGGGGAGTTACTGGTTGTGTGCATCCTGCAATAAGAAGGACCATTGCAAGGGTGATGCAGACAATAAGGGAAGCGATCTTCTTCATAAGAGAAAATGTCGACCTGTCAATATTTATATATTCATTTTAAGGATAAAAAATGGATACAATAGTATTGATTAAACCCATAATATTTTACAATTGGATAATAAGCAGGTTATAAATGTCCATAAAAATTGAGTATTATATATTATCACTGGCACAAAACGAATATTTTAATATTAAATTGTCCTTATTGTATCACTACTATGGTACAGATGGACCCTGTTGACAAGCTCATGAGGGCAGCCCTGTTATCAGATGAAGAGTTTGTCGTTGTTCTTAATGATATTCTTCGAAAGGATTTGAGAATAACGATCCGGGAGCTCTCCCTTGAAAGTGGTATAGCCCAGAGTTCCCTCTATAAAATCCTTCATGGTAAACGCTCCCCGAACTTATCCACATTGAGGGCTATAGTCCGTGCGCTACGGCGATATTACCGGCATAACGAGGAGGAGTTTATTGGTCTTATCGCAGCTCGCCCGGTACTCGATATTGTAGTTGAGCGGACTGCTGACGTAGAAGGACACCATATTACGATCCGTGAATATCCTGTGCATACCATGGAGGACGCAATCGTCGCTGCGGTCAGGGCAGAACGGGAAGGTGCAGTAGCAATTGTCTGTGCTCCAATCGTCAGCAGTGTTATTGAACAGCTTGTCCATATTCCCGTTGCCACGATAATTCCGAAGGAATCAGTCCAGCGGGCAATCGAGCTCGCCTCAAGAAAAGCGTGGCTTTAATCTCATCCTGCGGCCAATTTATAATCAGGAGTGATTACTTTCGATGCAGGAAGATGTAGTCAGACGTGGACGACTGTCGGGTGAAAGGGCGCAGGGAATCAAGCAGTTCCTTTCCTCAATGGATGCAGACCGGAGTATCGCAGAGGCAGATCTGCTTGTGGATATTGCCCACCTCCTGATGCTGAAACGGCAGAACGTGATTGGCCAGGATAATGCCGCAGCTATCATGAGGGTGCTGCTCGGTATGCAGGTTACGGGGGTACCTGAAGAGGCCTTTTCTGAACATTTTGAGGACATCCATGCAGGCATAGAGTCCGTGCTTATTGCTGCGGCGGGCGAAGAGGCTGGAGGAAGACTCCATATTGGGCGCTCAAGAAACGATGAGGTAGCCGCCTGTATCAGGCTCCACTTACGGGACGAACTTATCGACCAGATGAATTCACTGGTTAAAGTCAGGGAAGTCCTTCTCGGGTGCGCACAACAACACCGCGAGTCATTTATGCCCGGGTTTACCCACTTCCAGCATGCCCAGCCAACGACACTCGCCCACCATCTCCTCGCATATGAACAGGCTTTTTCCCGGGATTTTGACCGGTTGAACGAGGCATATGCCCGTGTAAACAGGTCTCCGCTAGGTGCAGCTGCGTTTGCGTCCACGGGGTACCGGATAGACCGGGACTATACTGCTTCGCTGCTCGGATTTGAGGGGATTGTTTTGAATACCATGGATGCAGTAGCAACCCGCGATTTTGCCCTCGAAGTCCTCGCGGCCTTCTCGATTTTGATGGCCACGATAAGCAGGCTTTGTGAAGAGCTGGTGCTCTGGAGCTCTTCATTCACCGGTTTTGTCAGCCTCGAGGATTCATTCTGTTCAACAAGTTCAATTATGCCGCAAAAGAAAAACCCGGACACCGCAGAAATTATGAGGGCGAAGGCAGGCTCGGTTGCCGGGGCATTTACCGCGGCACTTATCATCACCAAGGGCCTGCCCATGAGCTATAACCGTGACCTCCAGGAGCTGACTCCGCACCTCTGGCGGGGGACACGGGACACTACGATGA